>Ga0247727_10001599_pt1 | contig 53337 bp, 44 predicted proteins | sample WisWelCaveWW1625_FD_202498 | JGI IMG/M metagenome (GOLD analysis project Ga0247727, IMG submission 202498) | Biofilm microbial communities from Wishing Well Cave, Virginia, United States - WW16-25 | ecosystem: Environmental > Aquatic > Deep subsurface > Groundwater > Cave microbial mat | place... | reverse complement strand
AGGTGCATCGCAGCGGGAGACGGAGTGGTGGAGTCAGGCATACTCAATCTTACGGCATCATAAGCCGTAAGGCAAGGCAAAAGAAAAGGCCGTCACGCCTTGCCTGCAATTCTGGTGTCGTGCACCCGAGGACAACTCTGCCATTTGACGAACGGCCGCAATCTGGCATAATAGGAATGCTCTGACCGATTCTTCCGTCATCCGACGGAATGAAACTGCTGGGACCGACGTCATTCCCCAGGCTGAATGAAGCCTCGGGGGTCGTTTATCTGATCGCCTCCATCCTCCTCACCGGGAGTCTGTACACCTACCGGCCCGAGGACGCCTCCTGGAATACGGCAGCGGCGGCGGAGCGGACCGCGAACCTGGTGGGACCTTACGGGGCGCTCGCGGCGGATCTCGCTTATCAGCTTCTCGGATACGCCGCCTGGCTGCTCCCCGTGCTGCTGGGGATGCTCGGGTGGCGATGGTTCCGCTCGCGTGACATCGAGAGACCGCTTGTCAAGCTGTGCGGGTACGCGCTGTTGCTGGGCAGCCTGTCGACCGGTCTGGCGCTCGGCCCCGATTGGCGCCTGCTGCACGCCTCGGTGGCGCCGGGCGGCCTGCTCGGACGGCTGTCGGCCGATGCGCTGGTCCGGCGGTTGAACCTGGCCGGGGCCGGGCTGGTCAACCTCACCTTCCTGCTGGTCTCGCTCTACCTGATCTCGCGCTTCTCCATGCAGCGTCTGCCGGAGTGGCTCGCGGCGCCCTTCCGAGGCTGGTCGAGCCTCAGGGAGCGGTGGAGCGAGTGGAACGACGCGCGGCGCGAGCGCCAGGTGGAGAAGGCGCGGGCACGGATAGAAGCGCGAACGGGGCGAAAAGCGAAGCGCGCCGAACCCCAGCCGACGCCGGCGCAGAACCCGCTGCCGCTTGCGGAAACGCCACAGGCTGTGGAAGAAGCCGATATTCCGATCCGCACGCTCGAGGATATCCCGCCGCCTCCGCCGGCTCCCGAACCGGTGGCGGTGGAACAAGAGCCCCCGACGCGTTCGCCGGTACCGTGGAGCGAGCCGGCCGCCCGGGCCACCGTCCAATATCGGCTGCCCTCCACCGAACTGCTCAACGAGGCTGAGGGCCGGCCGCCCTACGACTCGCAGGAGCTCCAGGAAACGGCAGGGAAGATCAAGGAGAAGTTCGAGGAGTTCAACGTGCTCGGCTCGGTGGTGCAGATCAATCCCGGGCCGGTGGTGACCACTTTCGAGTTCAAGCCCGAGGCGGGCATTCGCTACAACCGCATCGTCACGCTGAACGAAGACCTGTGCCTGGGCCTGCACGCCGAATCGATCCTGATCGAGCGCATCCCGGGCAAGCCGACGGTGGGCATCCAGGCGCCCAACTCGGCGCGCGAGGTGATCAATCTGCGGCAGATTCTCGAATCGGAGGAGTTCCGCGGTTCCTCCTCCCGGCTGACGATCGCCCTCGGCAAGGACATCAACGGGCGGATCAAGACGACCGCGCTGGAGGCGATGCCGCACCTGCTGATCGCCGGCTCGACCGGATCGGGCAAGAGTGTGATGCTCAACTCGCTGCTGATGTCGGTGCTCTACAAGTCGACCCCCGACGAGGTGCGGCTGGTGCTGGTGGATCCAAAGCGCGTCGAGTTGGGCTTTTACGAAGGCATCCCGCACCTGCTGACGCCGGTGATCACCGACCCGCGCAAGGCGACCAACGCGCTGCGCAATACCGTGCTCGAGATGGAGCGCCGGCTGAAGCTGCTGGCGGCGCGCGGGGTGCGGAACCTGGAGCAGTACAACCGCGCGGTGAGGCAACTGCTGCTGAAGCCGCGCAGCCTGTTCGAGGAGGACGAATTCGCCGAGGAGGAGCTGAAGCCGCTGCCCTACGTGCTGGTGGTGATCGACGAGCTGGCCGACCTGATGATGATCGATCGCGCCAACGTCGAGGTGTCGGTGACGCGGCTGGCGCAGATGGCGCGCGCGGTGGGCATGCACCTGGTGGTGGCCACGCAGCGGCCGAGCGTCGACGTGGTCACCGGCCTGATCAAAGCCAACTTCCCGGCGCGGATCAGCTTCCGCCTGGCGACGCGGGCCGACTCGCGTACCATCCTGGACAGCATGGGCGCCGAGCACCTGCTCGGCAAGGGCGACATGCTCTACCTGCCGCCCGGATCCTCGCGCTTTGTGCGCCTGCACGGCGCCTTCGTGACCGAGGCCGAGATCAACCGCGTGGTGGAGTTCTGGAAGGGGCAGGCGCAGCCGGACTACGATCCGAGCTACCTGCTGGCGCCTCTCTCCGAGGACGAGGAGACCGCCGGGATGGACCCCGAGGGCGCCGACGATCCCATGTACGAAGACGCCGTGCGGATGGTGCTCGAGGTGGGCAAGGCCTCGACCTCGACCCTCCAGCGCCGGCTGCGGCTCGGCTACGGGCGCGCCGCGCGCCTGCTGGACTTGATGCACCGCGAGGGAATCATCGGCCCACCCGACGGCAGCCGGCCGCGCGAGGTGCTGAAGCGCCCGGACTGGCTCCGCGAGGTGGAAGAGCAGTTGCGGTGATGGTCCGGCCGGCGACTGTCCAGGAGTAATGCGGTTAGTTTAGATTGATTAGAGGGCCTCCCCCTTGGCTGCTTGACCAGGAAGCAGAAACGTTTTTGGAAACGATCCCTGACCACAGATTTTGAACGAGCCGAAGTCCTTGAACCAGTCGCCTTCCGGCACCTCCGGCTGCGTGTCAATCCAGAGCCGAAGCTGATTGAGGTCAGCGATGCTGATCGCCCGGTTGCGCATCCGCGCAATCAAGTGCTCGCGGACGCCCGCCGGGAGATTGCCCCAAGTCTCGATCTTTGGCATCAGTTGCCAAAGACCATCCGGCCCATCTGATCACCCAGCCGTTTGACTTCTTGCGGGTCGGTGGCACTCCGGAAGCGCTCGGCGAGATCGAAAAACTCTTGCTGTTTCTGCTTTTCCGCTTCGATTCCGTTTTCGATGAGCTCCACCAACATCCGGTTGGCACTGAGGCGACGGGTCCTCGCCATAGTGCGAACTTGCGTCGCGAGACTTGCCGGCAGGCTAACGCTTTGTCTCACAGCCTTGTTTGCCGTCCGCATAACACCATTATGCACCAGATTGGTGCCAGTCGGGGAATGCGGCCATACGATCCGCTTACCCGACCTCGACCACGCAAAGGCCGCCGTGCTCAGTAGCCTTACCTGCCCGGATGCTCAACGCGGATATCGTCACGCGATGGTGAGTTCATGGAGTGGTACTGCTCGGAGCCGCGCCTGTCCTTCAGCAAGACCGTGGGTTGGCCTACGAGGCCGCCGATTGCGGCCTCCTCAGCCCGGATCTGGGGCCCGTTTCCGGTTTGGCGACGGTACGGCCAAGCGGTTGCCGGGTGTTGCTGAGCGGCTGCGCACAATAACTTCCGGGTGGGCGACTATTCGTCCGGGACCCTAATCCGACGCTTCCCATAACGCCGTTTGGGGGCCTTCTGGGCGGATCACTTGTGGAAGGGCTGTTCTCGACAGGTATCGTGCGTTGGGTGGAGCGTGCGGACAGATCACATACAGGACTTCGGCGCGGTTTCACTCGCACGGTTGGACATCCTTGAACTGAACGGAGTGCTCTTCGCAATTTCCCTCGACCGAGAAGATTTGCCACCGGAAGTACTCCAGCAAAAGCGGATAATTGAGCTTCTTCATCTGGACACTCAGATACTTCAGGAATAGGTAGTCATCGCGGGGGAACACTTCTGGCAACACACCGTCCGAGGCTCGGCGGGGGTCAGATGGACGTCGGTAGATCAGCACACGGTGATTCCGTCCGTTTTCTTCCAACTGCTTTGAATTGAGAATGTCGCCGATGTTCGGAAACCAGGCTTCATCAAATAGGGTTCGCTCCGGAACGGTGATGACGATTTTGAGGAGGCGGACAGCGGGACCAAGATTCCGAAGCGAGAAGTTGAGCACCCACCAATCCGCTTGAAAATCGAAGCATGGCTGTATCACAAGACCGGAAAGCTGCTGAGCGGCGTTCACTGCGACGATGTCGTTTTCGAAATCAGGGATCGGTGCCGGCAAGGGAGCCGTTCCTGAGTGAAGTTCTCTCTGAATGTCACTCACGATGCCGTCGAGGTCAGCGAGTTCGCGTCCATGGAAGCCACCAAGCGGAAAGCCTAGATTGCCGAAAGCCAGGCCATTGAACACCACCGGAATTACGCATGCACCAGCGCCGTCTCCAACACCGGCCTCGAAGAGAATCCAGCCTTGATTCTTCGACGTTGGGGACAAGAGTACTATCACGACCTTGGCAGCCTTGAGGCTCTCGCGTATGCGGTTGAACCAGACCTTCCCGCCGCCGATGCTGTCTCTGTCGGACGAGACAAAGACGTGAACGCCGCCATTGCCAAACCTGTCTTCCAGGTATTTCTGGAGCTTGAGGGCGATGCTCTTCTCAGCGCTGTCATGACTGATGAAAATGCCTGCTCGGTCGTCTGCCATCACGCTGAGAATAACAACTCCCAGGACACCTCGCTGGCAGTTATCAAGGTGATGTCTACGCTCTCTCCGAACTGTTTCAGGGCACCGCGTGATGGCTGTCAGTCGGAGGCGTTCTCATTCCAGTTTCGGGGGGGTGCGCGGTCTTCCGGGTCCGAAGTCCCATTCTGGGAGGTTGGCCACCGCCGCCATGGCGGTCCGTTGACGGCCCACTCGGAAGCATTGTCTACCGGCCCGGCCAGCCGATTACTGCGGGAAACCGCTGGCGTCCAGGTTCGGGATGATGCGCAGGGCGTTCTTGTAGTACAATTTCTTCAGCACGTCGTCGGGCAGCTCCAGTCCGTACATCTTCCAGAAGGCGTGGCGGCGGCGGTAGTAGTCGAAGTATTCGTCGGCGCTCTCCAGGACGCGGAAGTAGGTGTGATACTCCACCGGATTCCAGGAGTCCTTGCCGAACAGCACGCGGTCCTGGTAGCGGATGAACCACTGGCGGGCGAAACGAGGCTGGCGGCCGAGCTCGGCGAGCACGGCGCCGATCTCGGCGTGCATGTTGGGCAGCCGGTCCATCAGACGACCGAGGGCGCCCAGGTCGCCGCCCATCCATCCCAGGTGCGCGTTGATGAAGATCGTCCGGGGGTGCTTCTCGAACAGCCGGTGCTGCTCGCCGATGATCGTCTCCCAGCTCGGCTCCGGCGGGCGCTTCCTGCCGGGGATCTCCTTCAGCTCGAACCAGCGCTCGTTCAAGCGGTCGTGCGGCTGGAAGAACTGGCGCGGCTCGGCGGTGTGAATCAGCACGGGGATCTTCAGCCGTGCGCAGGCTTCCCAAACCGGCGCCAGCCGCGGATCGTCGACCGGGACGCGGCCGCGCGAGTCCTTCACGTCCATGCCGAAGTTCTTGAAGATCTTCAGACCCTGGGCGCCGTTGCGGACGTCCTGTTCGAGCTGAGCGGCGGCGCGGGCGCCGTATTCGGGATTGTCCATGTCGGCGAAGCTCAGGTTGGCGAACACGACGAAGCGGGTCGGGTGAGGCCGCTTCATGTTCTCGACACCGCGCGCCAGGCGCTCGCCGCTTCCGCCGCTCAAGTTGACCATGACGCGCATGTTGAGGGCGTCCATGTCGCTCAGGAGTTTCGCCAGCCGGTCCGGCGGCATGTCGGCGCGCTGGTGGCTGTGGACGTCGATGAACGGATACCTGGCGCGGCTGAGTGCATGCTGCGGCACCACCAGCGAGGAGCGTGGGTCATACTCCTCCACGGTCATGGTCTGGGCGGCGAGCACCCCGGGAAGCAGTAGTGCCAGGGCAATGCGAGAGCACATAGCAGCCGAGTATAGCAACGGAGACGGCCGATCCGCCGTTCAGCGCAGGAACCGCGCCACGGTCGCGAGCAGCTCCTGGGCCCGAACGGGTTTGGGAAGGAAACCCTGCATGCCGGCGGTCATGCAGAGGCGGCGGTAGTCGTCCGAGTAGTTGGCGGTGAGCGCCAGGATCGGGACACCTTGGTAGTCGCGGATGATGCCGGTGGTTTCCAGGCCGTTCATACCCGGCATCTGGAGGTCCATCAGGATGAGATCGAAGCGCGTGCGCCGCGCCGCTTGGATGCCTTTTTCGCCGTTATCAGCGCATTCTATTTGGTAGCTGGCCTTGGTGAGCAGGCGGGTGACAACGTGCTGCGCGACGTGGTTGTCTTCCACCAGGAGAATGCGATAACCGGCGCCGGCGCGCGCGGCGAAGGCGTTCTCGGGCGGCCGCTGTTCGGCGGCTTCCTCGAGGCACTGCAAGGGGATTTGCAAGGAGAACGTGCTGCCTCGCCCCGGCTGACTGACGACGGAAATATGACCGCCCATCATGCGCGCGACCTTCTCGGCGAGGGCCAGGCCGAGCCCCAGGCCGTTATAGTTCCGCGCCAGCCCGCTCTCCAGTTGACGGAACGATTCGAAAATGACTCCCAGCTTCTCCGGCGCGATGCCGATTCCCGTGTCGCGCACGCTCATCGAGAGCGCCAGGTGACCGTCCCCGTTGCCGAGCGTGGATGCGGCCAGCTCGATTTCGCCTTCGGCAGTGTACTTCACCGCGTTGGTCAGCAGGGGCGCGAGCAGCTTGCGCAGTTGAAACGCATCGCCGCGGACGAACTCCGGAAGGTCGGGCGCCAGACGACGAACCAGGCTCAGTCCCTTGGCCCTGGCCGCCGGCTCGAACTCACTTGCGGCGGCCTCCAGCGTTGTAGGCAGGTGAAAATCCGTCTCTTCGAGGCGGATCGTGCCCGCGGCCAGCGCCGAGTATTCGAGGATATTGTTCAGCATCGCCAGAAGCTGCCCGGCGCAGTCCTTCGCGGTGGAGACATACTCGTGCTGCTCGTGGGAGAGTGAGGTTTCCAGCAGCAGGTCCGCCATGCCGAGAATGCCGCTCAGCGGAGTTCTGATCTCATGATTCAGGCTGGCCAGGAACTGACCCTTGAGGAGGCTCACCTCGTCCTGACGCGGCGGCAGTTCCGGCTCTGCCAGCGTTTGCACATCGGCGCTCATGCGGACCCAATCACTTATCGGCCAAAGACCTGAGCGAGTTTAGGAATCCGCCGGGGATCTCCTAGTGCGTTTCCCTGTAAGGAGAAAACGCGGAGCTATGCCCGTAAACACCGGAAACGTTCATAGGCGTGTTCCCAGGCCGGCGTGCTCGATGGCGTGAACCGCTCGACCGGAAACGAGCGCCGCACCAGTTGCCGCGCCTCGGCCAGCGAGCCGAGCAGGCCGGCCCCGATCGCCTGCACCAGCACGTTGCCGATGGCGGTGGCTTCCGCGGGTCCGGCGATCACGGGGCGGCCGGTGGCATCGGCGACGAACTGGTTCAACAGCCGGTTGCGCGAGCCGCCGCCGACGATGTGAATGACATCGAGCCTTCGCCCCAGCAGTCCTTCCAGGCTTTCCAGCACCTGGCGGTAGCGCAGCGCCAGGCTCTCCAGGATTACGCGGCAAGTGATGCCCGGCTGATCGGGAACCCGCTGGCCGCCGGCGCGGCACCAGGCGGCGATCTTTTCCGGCATCCCGCCGGGTTCGAGAAACGCGTCCGGCTGGAGGACGGCGGTGAACGGGGGAGCCTGGGAGGCCATCCGCGCCAGCTCCTCGTAGCTGTATTCGGAACCCTCCAGCGCCCAGGCGCGGCGGCACTCCTGGAGCAGCCAGAGACCGGCGATGTTTTTCAACAGCCGCACCGTGCCTCCGACCCCGAGCTCGTTGGTGAAATTGAGCGCCAGGGATTGCTCGTTGATCACGGCCGCGTCGGTTTCCACGCCCATGAGCGACCAGGTGCCGGAACTGATGTAACACCAGCTCCCGTCTTCGGCGGGAACGGCGGCGACGGCGGCGGCGGTGTCGTGTGAGGCGGTGGCATAAACCAGCGTCCGCGGCGCCAGGCCGGCCGCTTCGGCCACCGGATCGAGCAGCGTGCCCAGCCGGGTTGCGGGCGCGACAATCTCCGGCAGCACGGCGACGGGCAGGCCGAGGCGCTCCAGCAGTTCCGTCGCCCATCGCCCCCGGCGTGGATCGTAGAACTGCGAAGTACTGGCGATGGTGAGCTCCGAACAGCGCGCACCGGTGAGGAAGTAGTTGAACAGGTCGGGCATGAACAGCAGGGTGCGCGCCGCCGCCAGCGCGGGCGAGCCCGCCAGTTTCATGGCATGCCACTGGTAGAGCGAGTTCAGTTGCATGAACTGGATGCCGGTGGCGGCGAAGATCTCCTCGCGCGGGACCACGGCGAAGGTGCGCTCGAGCATTCCGTTGTTTCGCGCGTCGCGATAGTGGCGCGGATTGTCCACCAGCGCGCCATCGGCGCCGAGCAGACCGAAGTCGACGCCCCAGGTGTCCACGCCGAGGCCCGCCAGATCGAGTTTCCGCTCGCGGCCGGCGACGGCAAGCCCCCGCTGGATCTCGTGCCACAATCGCAGCGTGTCCCAGTAGAGGCCGGTCGGCAGCCGAACCGGCTCGTTCGGGAACCGGTGGAGCTCCTCCATGCCCAGCCGGCCCTGGTCGATCGAGCCGAGCATGGCGCGGCCGCTTTCGGCGCCCAGGTCAAAGGCGAGGAAATGCTTCATGCCGGGAACTCGATGACCACCTTGCCCACGCCGTCGCTGTATGCGGCGAGCATCTCGAAGGCGGCCGGCGTTCGCTCCAGCGGCAGCCGGTGCGTCACCAGCGCCTCCGGGATGCGGCCCGCGCGCAGCAGCTCGATCGCGGCCGCGCCCTTGTGATTGGACCGTTTCACCGTCAGCAGGCGCACCTCCTTGGCCATGGCCGTGTGCAGGTCGACCACGAGCTGCTTTTCCGACGGGATCCCGATCAGCACGAACGAGCCGCCGGGGCGGCACAAGGCCAGACCGGCGTTGATCGTCTCGACGGCGCCGGCCGCGTCCAGCACCACGTCGACTCCTCGGCCGCGCGTGGCGTCGAGCACGATCTCCGCCGGGTTCTCGGTCGGCGTATGGATGACGACGTCGGCGCCCATGGCTCGCGCCAACTCCAGCCGGTGCTTCAGGCGATCGGCGATGAATACGCGGGAAGCCCCCGCCAGTCGCGCCATCGTCGCGCACAGCATGCCGATCGAGCCGGCCCCGAGCACGGCTACCGTGTCACCGACGCGGATCTCGACCAGCTCCATCACGTGCAGGATGACGGCCACCGGCTCGATGAGCGAGGCGCGCACAAGGCTCATCTCCTGGGGCACCGGGTCGGTGTTGCGTGCCGGAACCACGGCGTATTCGCGGAAGAAGCCCGGCGCCTGCGGGCTTCCCATGAAGACCGACTGCACGCAGTTGTTATGATGTCCCGCCAGGCAGTGCTCGCAGTGGCCGCAGGTGATGGAAGGCTCGATGGCGACCTTCGCGCCCGGCTTCAGGGGAACGCCGCTGCCGGCGGCGAGCACCTCTCCCACCGGCTCGTGTCCCAGCACCATCGGGTAGGAGGCGGGAAACGCGCCGATCCCGCCCTCCAGGTACCAGTGCATGTCGCTCCCGCAGATACCCACCGCGCGCAGCCGCACCAGAACCTCGCCCGGCCCCGGGTCCGGGGGCTGGCTGACAACGCGTTCCTCCAGCCTGCGCGGGGCCACCAGCTCGACGGAACGCATGGGCGAAGCCCGTAGTATAACCTAAGGATATCGCCGATCCATTCGGTAAAGGGAAGGGTCCATGTCAGACAGAGGCGCGCGTTCTTTCGCCCTACTTGTCTTGTCGGCCGCGGCCGGCTACAGCCAGCAGGCAACCGGCACCATATCCGGGTCTGTTCGGGATGCCAGCGGTGCGGCGATATCCTCCGCAGAACTCAAGCTGGTGAGCGTCGCCACGGGAGCCCAGCGGCAGACGCCGGCGGACGAGGCGGGTAATTTCGTCTTCAGCAGCATGCTCCCGGGTGAATACCGTCTCACCGTGCAGTCCGCCGGGTTCAAGAGCTTCGAGCGGAAAGGCGTGATTCTCACCGCGTCAGAGAGATTGTCGGTGGGCGCGCTCACGCTCGAAGTGGGCAGCGTGGAGGAACGCGTCACCGTGATGGCGCAGGGCGCCGCCGTACAGACGGTCAGCGCGGAACGATCGGCGGCGATTACCGGGACGCAAGTGGAGAATCTGCTCCTATACGGACGTTCGGTTGCGTCGCTGGTGGCGCTCTCGCCCGGAGTGGTGGATCCGACCGGAGCGGCCTCGCGTGACCTGGGCGGCGGGTCGGCGACGAGCTTCAACGTACTGGGCAACCGCGCCAACGCGAATAACTTCACCGTGGACGGAGTCACCATGTCCGCGGTGGGCGGCGCGGCCAACGGGACGTTCGGAATCAGCGCGGAAGCGGTGGCCGAGATCAAGGTGCTGATCAGCAATTACCAGGCCGAGTATGGAAGGCTCGCCGGCAGCAACGTCGAGATGGTCACGAAATCCGGTTCGCGCCAGTTCCACGGCGCCGGCATGTATTACAAGCGCCACGAACAGTTCAACGCCAACAGTTTTTTCAATAACAACTTGGGCCTTCGCAAGAGCATCAACCGGTTCAACACGTACAGTTACAATGTCGGCGGGCCGGTTTTCATTCCCGGCAAGTTTAACCGAAGCCGGGACAAGCTGTTCTTCTTCTGGAACCACGAATACCTTCCGCGCAAGAGCTCCAGCGCCGTGCAGCGGGTCACGATGCCCTCCGCGCCGGAGCGCGCGGGCGACTTTTCCCAATCCGTGGATGTCAATGGAAGACTGATCCCGATCACGGACCCAACGAGCCGGCAGCCGTTCGCTGGAAACAGGATCCCGGCCAACCGGTTGGACCCGAACGGGCAGGCGGCGTTGAACTTTTTCCCGCAGCCTAACTTCCTGAACATCGCCGTCTCGAACCGGCAGTACAACTATGTGACGCAGTGGAGTGGGTCCAATCCGCTCCAGTTGTTCAACCTCAAACCGGATTACTACATCAGCTCGATGGACATGCTCTCGGTCAGCATGAACGCGCAGTTTTCGAGCAACGATTCCCCCAATGGGGCGCAGATGACGTCCCAGTTTCCGGTTTTCCACTCAAAGATCAGCAGCAAGTCCGGAATGATCAGTATTCATCACCGGCACATTTTCTCCCCGACGCTCGTGAATGAAGCGATGGTGGGCTACGCGTACACGTTCGGGCCGCCCGCCTGGACCGCCGACGGAATCAAAGGTCTGCAGCGGAGCACCTACAGCTTCAACGCCGGCGCCTTGACGCCCGCCAACAACCCGCTCAATCTGATGCCTGTAATGACCTTCGGCGGCGTCGTGGGCGCCGCCAGCCTCGGATACGACGGCCGGTTCCCCTTCAACGGCGCGCGGAACGTCTACAACATCAGCGACAGCGTGTACAAGATACTCGGGCCCCATACGTTGAAGGCCGGCTTCTTCTTCGAGCGCCTGCGCCAACGGGACGGGCCGTGGGCGAACAACTTCACGGGCAACTTCGATTTCGGCCGGAACGTCAACAACCCGCTCGACAGCGGTTACGCGTTCGCGAACGCCGTCCTGGGAGTCTTCAACAGCTATACGGAGGCGAGCGCTCGCCCCATTTCGAAGATCTACTCCCGCGGCTTGGATTGGTTCGTACAGGACACCTGGAAAATCTCACGGAAACTGACGCTGGATTATGGCGTGCGTTTCGCGTGGTACGAACCGTTCTGGAACTTCAACAATCAGCTCGCCGGATTTGTGCCGTCGCGGTATGATCCCAATCAACGGGTGCAGTTGATCCGGCCCGCTGTGAACAACGGCGTGCGGGTGGGGCAGAATCCGGTCACGGGCGAGTTTCATCCTGCCGCCCTCATCGGTTTCATCGCTCCGGGGAGTGGCAATCCGACCAATGGCATGGTGGTTACTTCGGAGGATTCCTCCTACCCGCGCGGGCTGACCGAGAGTTCGGGCCTCCTGGCCGGCCCCCGGTTCGGTTTCGCGTACGATCCGTTCGGCGACGGCAAGACCGCCATCCGATCCGGGTTCGGACTCTTCTACAACCGGGTGCTCGGCAACACCGCGGGCGCGCCTACGAGTGGATTTTCGTATCCGCTGGTGCAATATCCTGTCGTACAGTTCGGGACCATCGCCACTTTCCGCTCGGCACGGGGGTTCACGTCGCCTCCCGCCGTCACCGGGTGGGATCGATACCTCAAGGCGCCCACGGTGATGAACATGAGCCTCACCATCCAGCGAAACATCGGATTCAGCACGGTCGTGGATGTGGGTTACGTGGGATCGATGGGGCGGCATCTGTCGTGGCTGCGCAGCTTGCAGGACATCCCGCAAGGGGCGCGTTTCCTTCCCGTCAACGCAGATCCGACCAACACGCGCGTGCCTTTGCCGGACGCTTTCCTCCGTCCGATCGCCGGCTACAACGGCGTCAACATCAACGAAAACAATTCGAGCTCGAATTACCACTCGCTTCAGGTGACGGCCAACCGGCGGTTTGCGCATAGCTTGGAATTCGGCCTGGCATGGACGTGGTCGAAAGCGCTGGACTACAACGATGGCGACTTCGGCGCGATCAATACCGTCGCGCCTTTGCGGGAGTGGAACTACGGCCTCGCGGGCTTCGACCGGACGCACGTCGTGAAAATCAACTGGCTGTGGAGCGTACCGCGGCGGAAGTGGGGCTTCCGGCCCGCTGGAGCCGTGCTGAACGGTTGGCAGATCTCGGGCATCACGACGTTCCAGAGCGGCGCGCCCGTGAACGTAGGCTACTCGCAGATAACGGCGGCGGACCTCAGCGGCACGCCCAGCATCGCGCCGCGTATTCTGGTAGTGGGCGACCCGGTGCTGCCGAAAGGAGACCGGACGTTCAGCCGGAATTTCCGGACGGACGTATTCCGCGTGCCGCCTGCCGGAACCCTGGGATTCATGTCGAAAACCATGTTGCGCGGGCCCGGGATCAACAACTGGGATATCGCGTTGTTCAAGAACTTTTCGGTCCGGGAGGGGATACGCGTGCAGTTCCGCTCCGAGTTTTACAACGCCTTCAATCACACGCAGTTCAGCGCTTTCAATGCCGCGGCGCGGTTCGACGCGGCCGGCGCGCAGGTGAACCAGCAGTTCGGCCAGTTCACGGCCGCACGCGACCCGCGGATCATGCAGTTGGCCATCCGGCTCCAGTTCTAGGCCGTTGCGTATATATCAAGTAACCTGCGTCCGGAGTGCCTCGGCGACGAAGCCTTCCTTCGCCGACGGTATGACAGTTTGCTCCCCTACATTGTGGGGCGCCACTCCGCCGCCAGGCGGGGGCAACCCCCATAGGCGCTAACTAAGCGTTCGCGCGCGGGAAATCGTGGCGCAGACTCTCAGTCTGCAGCGTCGAGACGACTCGTCTCGACGCCTCAAAAACCCGCCTCGACACGAGTGTCGATGGCCTCGACACGAGTGTCGAGGCTGCAGGCAAGAGTGCCCGCGCCACGAAAGCACCACACAACCGGCGTAAGTTAGCGCTTATGGGGGCAACCCCAGGGGCAACCCCTGTAGGGGCTAATCCACCACCTTCGCTGTCAGCACCAGGACGACGGCCCCCTCCGAGCCCTGCATGTTGGCCTTGCCGACCACCACTTTCTGGCCCTCGCGCACGTCCACGTCGGTGCGTATCTGCGATTCGAGGAACTGATATTGGGTGATGTTGGTGGTTGCCGGATTGGTGACAGCGAACGGCGAACGCAAGGAGAAGTTCAGTCCGTCGATGCGAACCACAGGCGTTTTTTCCGACATGGCCACGTGGACGGCGCGGAACTCGACGTGGAAGCGGATCTTGACCGAGGCCTCGGGCCCCGGCGCGTGACCCACCATTGCTCCCCCGAAGCTGTTGCGGACGCGCAGCGACAGCGTTTCGAGCAGCCGGAAACCCTGGTAGGAGAAAACGGTCCGCAACTGCCGTGTCACCGGCTCCATCTCCGCCGGAAGCTTGCCGACCGCCGGCTCCGGCGTCGCGTGCAGAATGTGGAAAGTCAGCTCGACGTTCTTCTGGGCGGCCGCCGGCACGTCGAGCTTCTTCAGCATTTCCTCGATGGCGCTCATCGTCTCGGCGGAGGCCTCCACGGCGATGATCCGCAGGCTGGCGTCGGACTTGACGGCTCCGAAGAATTGCAGAATTTTGGCCACGCGGTCGACGTCCGCGTGTTTCACCTCGAAGATACGCGTGAGTCTCTTGGCCGCGACCGCCTTGGCGGGTTCCGGTTGGGGGAATGCGGCCGGGGCGGCGAGCAAGCCGGCCGCCAGGAGTGCGGATACGATTCTGGTTTTCATTGCGATTCTCCATTTCCACCGACCAGCCAGATGATGACCACATCCGGATCGTCGGTCAGTATTTTGATTACTAACTGTTCGGCTTGGGGCGGCGCGGGCCGCACCGGTGTGCTTCGTAGGCGCCGTGCCGGTTTCACCGCGGGCGGCGACGGCACGGCCGGCGGCATGATCGGCGGCTGCTCGACGCGCGCGGCCATCGGCGCCGGGGCGACACGCCCGGGCTGGCGCATGCTGACCAGCGCCGCCAGACCCAGCGCGAGGACCAGGGCGGCCGCGACGGCAGTGCTCCACCTCCAGGCGCGGCCGCGCTCGATCCGGCCGCGAACGCGCCGCCGCACCTGGTCGTACGCCGCGGTGGGGACCGCCTCGGCCCCGAGTTCCTTCAGCAGCGCTTCCATGCGGCGCAGCTCCTCAGCCAGGTCCCGGCAGCCGGCGCAGCCGGAGAGGTGTGCCGCTACCTGCCCTGCCTCGGCGGCGTCCAGGTCGCCCTCCACGTACAAGGCAATGCGTTCCTCAAACTCCAGACAACTCACGCTCACCTCCCTGCGAATCTTCGCAACTTCAGCCGCGCCCGGCTGATCTCGGACCGCACGGTGGTCTCCGAAGACCCGAGAATCTTCGCCACCTCGGCGGTGGAGAGCCCTTCGATGTCCCGCAGCACCACCGCCGCCCGCTCCTTCTCCGGAAGCCGCTTCAGCCCCTCGCGGATCCGGGCGAGCTGACGCTGGCGGTCGAGAGCGGCCGCCGGGTCGGGCGCTTCGCCCGCAAAGTCTCCGGAATCCTCCAGCACCAGCTCCGCCCGCTTCCGCCTGAGATCGTGGCAGACGTTCACCGTCATGCGATAGAGCCACGGCGCCGGATCGCGGTCCACATCCAAGCGGTGCCGGAACCGGTAGAGACGCAGGAACACCTCCTGGGCGGCGTCCTGGGCGTCCTCGAGCCGGCCCAGCAGCCGCAGCGCCGTCGTCAGGACCTGCCGCTGGTGCCGCCCCATCAGCCGCTCGAAGGCGTCCAGCTCAGCTTCCCTGGATGGCGCCATGCCCAGCGTCAGCTCCCGAAGTTCCACATCCGGCTTCCTGATTTATATACTGCTCCGGCGGCGGAATCGTTGAGGGAAAATGAGGCTACAACCGCAGCTCGTAGCCGGCCTCGCGCATCCCGTCAATGATCCGGTTGCGGATCGCGGCGACGTCCTCGGAAGAAAGCGTCCGCTCGGGAGAACAGACGCTTACGTGGAACGAGACGCTCTTTTTGCCTTCCGCGAGCGGCGGGCCGGAGTACTGGCGCAGGAATTGGATGGACTCCAGGTCGCCGCCGGCGAGGGCGACCAATCGTTTTTCAATCGCCGCCGCCAGCTCGCGCAGGTCGGTCACCACGGAAAGGTCGAAGCCGCTCGAAGGGAACCGCCGCAGCGGGCGGAACCGGCGCGTATCGCCGCGCAGGCCCCGCACCACGGCCAGGTCGAGATCGACCACGGCGGCCCGGCCGGACACCTTTTCCGGGTGCATCTCGAACAGGCGGCCGACCACTTGTCCGGCAAAGAGCAACTCCGCGCTGCGCGCCGGATGCTCAAAGGAGCGGGCCGCGACGGGAGAGACTTCCACCCCCGGCAGGATGCACTCGGCGAGCCGTTTGCATTCGAGCAGACCGGCCTGGCCGTCCCCGTCGCGCTGGTAGAGGGCCCCCGCCAGGTGCGGGATTTCGTCCGGAAGCCTGTCCGGCCGCTTGTGGATCTCGTAGCCGATCTCGAACAGGCGGAAGGAGTCGAAGTGGCGGCTGTTGTCGACCACGTTCTTCCAGATGCCCGGCACCAGGCTGATCCGAAGCAGGCCCTGCTCGGAGGAGATCGGGTTGGTGACCCGCAAGTGCGCGTCGGGGTCCATCTCGAAAGCGCGGGCCGTCTGCTCGCTGACGAACGAGTAGTTGCGGGCTTCGGTGAAGCCCTGGGCGGAGGCCAGCGCGCGTATCTCGTGGTGGAAGATGTTGTCGGGATTCGCGGGCGGCACTGTCGACGGGAAGGCCGGCGGAGTCGGGGTGATGGTGTCGTAGCCGACCATGCGGCCTACTTCCTCCACCAGGTCGTCCTTGATCGAGATGTCCTTGGTTGCGCGCCAGCTCGGCACGGTAACCAGAAAAACCCGCGGCGCGGTCTCGGTCACGCCGAATTCGAGCGCGGTCAGGATGTCGCGCACGTCCGCGGTATCCACCGTGCGTCCCAGCTTGCGCTCGAGCCAGTCCAGGGGAAGAGGAATCGGATCGGGTGCGGGGAGCGGTCGCCAGGAGTCCGCCAACCCGCCCGTCAGGCGGATGCCCGGTGAGACCAGCTCGAGCAGCTCGACGGCGCGGGCCAGGCCGCGGACCGTGTTCACAGGGTCCTGGGCCTTCTCGAACCGCATCGAGGCGTCGGTGCGAAGTTTCATCTGAGACGAGGTGCGGCGGATGCCGGCTGCCTGAAAGTTGGCGCTTTCCAGCACCAACCGGGTGGTCCCGGCAGTGATCCCGGTGGGGAGGCCGCCGATGACACCGGCGATGGCGACCGCGCCCGACGCATCGGCGATCACCAGGCTGGACCCCGCGAGCGTGTAGCTTTCCTCGTTCAACGCAACGACCGTTTCGCCCTGGCGGGCGCGGCGGATGAAGATCGTCCGCCCGGCCAGCTTGTCCGCATCGAAGGCGTGCATCGGCTGGGCGATCTCGGCCATCACGTAGTTGGTCACGTCGACGATATTGTTGATCGGGTTCAGGCCGATCGATTGCAGCCGGTACTGGAGCCACAGCGGCGACGGGCGCACGGTAACGCCCTCGAACACCAGCGCGCTGTAGCGCGGGCACAGGTCGAAATCCTCGATGGCGACGCCGATGGCGGCCGGCCCCTCCGGGATGCGCCCCCTCGGCACGGGCTCGGCCAGCGGCCGGCGCAGGATGGCGGCCACCTCGCGCGCCATGCCGTGATGCCCCCACAGGTCGGGGCGATGGGTGATGGACTTGTTGTCGATCTCGATGATGTTGTCCGGCGGGCAGCCCGGAACCGGCTCGCCCGGCGCGGCGTCCAGCTCGAGAATGGATTCGGCGTCGCGATTCAGTCCCAGCTCGGCGCCGCTGGCGAGCATGCCGTCGCTCGACACCCCGCCGATGGTGCGCACTTCGATGCGCTCGCCCGCCAGCGTGACTCCCGCGGGTACGTAGGCGCTGACCAGTCCCGCGCGGCAGTTGGGCGCCCCGCAGATCACCGTCCGGATTCCGTAGCGTCCCGTTTCGACCTCGGCCTTCCAGTGCTGACCCCCGGGGAGCGGCGCGGCGGTGAGAATGCGCGCCGCGCACACCTGCTCCAGGTGGTCGCCCACCGCGTGCACCCCTTCGCACTCGGCGGTCTTCATCGTCAGCAGCAGGCCGAGCCGGCCGGCGTCGACTTCGACTCCCTCGACCAGCTCACGAATCCAGTTACAGGAGAACAGCAACGGGGAACACCTTGTTCAGCATTGTCGGTTCAGAATTGACGCAGGAAGCGCAGATCGCCGCTTTGGAACAACCGGATGTCGTCGATGGCGTAGCGCATCATCGCCAGCCGCGTCAGGCCGAGTCCGAAAGCGAAGCCGTTCCACTCCTGGGGGTCGATGCCGCCCGACCGCAGCACGTTGGGGTGCACCAGGCCGCAGGGCATCAGCTCCACCCAGCCGCCGTACTTGCAGACCGCGCATCCGCCGCCCCCGCAGATCAGGCAGTGAATGTCCAGCTCGAAACACGGCTCGACGAAGGGGAAGTATCCCGGCCGCAGCCGCACGGCCGCCTCGCGGTGAAAAATTCCGGCGAGCAGCGTCTTCATGAAATAGATCATGTGGGCCACCGAGACGTCGCGGTCCACCATCAGTCCCTCGACCTGGTAAAAGGTGTGCTCGTGGCTGGCGTCGATCTCCTCGTTGCGGAACACCCGGCCGGGGGCGATGATGCGCAGCGGCGGGCCGAAGCGCTCCATGCCGCGCACCTGCACCGGCGAAGTGTGGGTGCGCAGGAGCCAGCCGCCCTCCAGCCAGAAGGTGTCCTGGGTGTCGCGCGCCGGGTGGTCGTCGGGGACGTTGAGGGCGTCGAAATTGTAGTGCTCGGTCTCCACTTCCGGTCCGGTGGCCACGGCGAATCCCATCGAGACGAACAGATCCTCAATCTCGCGCTGGATCCTGGAGATGGGGTGCAGGCTGCCGGGGCGCAAGCCGGGCGCGGGCACGGTCGGATCGAACCATTCCGCGGCCAGGCGGGCATCGAGCGCCTGGCGTTCGAATCCGGCGCGGCGTGTTTCAAACAGTTCTTCGAGCTCCTGTTTGACGGCATTGAGGAGCTTGCCGACGCGGGCGCGCTCGCCGGGCTCAAGCGACCCCATCTCCTTGCTCAGCCGGGCCAGCGTCCCTTTGCGCCCGAGGACTTCCACGCGCACCTGCTCCAGATCCTCGGCGGTGAATGCGCCGCGAATGCGCCCGCGGGCGCCGGCTACCAGCTCTTCGAGCGCGGCTTCCATCATCCGCTCGTCTGGGCCGGCAGAAACAATGCTGGCTCCTTGGTGAGCTCCCAGGCGAGGTGATTCACGTAGAACAACAGCACCGGTTCGGGAAACCTTCCGCGAAACTCCTCCCAGGCGCGCTGCTGCCAGCCCTCGGTGAGCTTGCTCGCCGCGTCGCCGGTCTTGTCGAAGAAGCCGTCGCGGTGCGCAACGCCGAGAAAGTCCAGCACCGCGCGGATCAGGTCCAGGTGCGAGACCAGGACCGCCTGCCCAAGGTCCTTCGCCAGTTCTTCCTCGCCCTCGCCGAGCCGCGCCCACAACCGTGGAGCCGCCTTGCGCAGCGTCTCCTGGTTCAGCTTGCCCAGGTGCGCGCGAGCCTTGACCTGGTCGAACAAGCGGTAAGTGCGCAAGCTGCCCATGGAGACGGCTCCCAGAACACGGCGGAACGTCTCCTCCCCCATGCCCTGGTAGATCCGGGAGAGCTGCATCAGAGTCAGGTTAGCATGGGGGCGAATATCGCTGCGCTACAATGAGTGGGTTTGCATGAGTAACCTGATCGTACTCGGGGCGCAGTGGGGCGACGAAGGAAAAGGGAAAGTAGTCGACCTTTTCTCGGAGCGATTCGACATCGTGGCCCGCTACCAGGGGGGCCACAACGCCGGGCACACCGTTTTCATCGGCGAGCGCAAGTTCATCCTCAAGCTGATTCCGAGCGGGATCCTGAGGCCGGGCAAGCTGGCGGTGATCGGCAACGGCGTGGTGGTGGACCCGGCGGCGCTGGTGGCGGAAGTGGAGGCGCTGGAGCTGGCCGGAGTCGATGTTCGCGACCGTCTGCGCATCAGCAACCGCGCGCACGTCATTTTCCCGTTTCACCGGCTGATGGAGAGATTGTCCGAGGATCGCCCGGACCGGGTCGCCATCGGCACCACCTCGCGCGGCATCGGCCCCTGCTACGAGGACAAGGCCGGCCGGCGCGGCGTGCGCATGGCGGACCTGCTCGACGCGGAATGCCTGCCCGGTCTGCTGGACGGGCTGGTGGCGGACAAACGGACGCTCGCGCGAGCGTTCCATCTCGGCGAGGAGATCGACTTGCTCTCGACGCTGGAGCAGTATCGGGAGCTCGCCGGGCGCCTGCGACCGATGGTCTGCGACACGGCGCTGCTTTTGAACGAAGCGATCGCGGGCGGCAAGCGGGTGTTGTTCGAAGGCGCGCAGGGCACGATGCTTGACATCGATCATGGCAGCTACCCGTTCGTCACCAGCTCAAGCGCCGCGGCCGGCGGCGCCTCCACCGGCACCGGCGTTCCGCCGACGCGCATCCACGCCATTGTCGGCGTCTCCAAGGCCTACGCCACCCGCGTGGGCGGAGGACCGTTTCCCTCCGAGTCGCTCGACGAGCAGGGCGAGCGCATCCGCGTCGCGGGCAACGAGTTCGGTTCGGTCACGGGGCGGCCGCGACGGTGCGGCTGGTTCGACGCGCACCTGCTGCGCTACACCGCCGCCGTCAACGGCTATGACAGCCTGGTGGTCACCAAGCTGGACGTGCTGGACCAGTTCGACGAGATTCCGGTGTGCGTGGCCTATCGCCGCGGCGGGGCCAATGTGGAGGACATGCCGGCCACACTGCGCGCGCTGGAGACGGTGGAGCCCGCCTGGGAACGCGTCCCGGGATGGCGGACGCCCACCTTCGGCCTCACCCGATACGAGGACCTGCCGGCCAACGCGCGCAGCTACCTGGCGTTCCTGGAGGCGCAGACCGGGGTCGAGATCGGCTGCATCTCGACGGGTCCGGAACGCCACCAGACGATTCTGGTGCCGGGCTCGCGGCTGGAAAAAATTCTCTGCGAACCGCGCGCGGCTCCGAACCGAGCCGCGACCGAAGGGAGCGGTCAGCGTAGCTAATCAAGCGCTTTACGCACCGGCCGGGAGGCGCTGCTCGAGCAGCATCACGGCCCCTTGCGCCAGCACCTTGAGCTTGGCGCGCTGTTCCTCGCTCAGCTCGCGCGGGACGCGGTCGATGACGCACAGGCTGCCGACGGCGTGGCCGTCCGCGGTGACCAGCGGCATACCGGCATAGAAGCGGATGCGAGGCTCGCCGGTCACCAGGGGATTGTCGGCGAAGCGCTCGTCGCGGGTGGCGTCGGGAACCACGAACAGGTCCGGCTGAAGAATCGCGTGGGCGCAGAACGCCACCTCGCGCCGGGTCTCGGAAACATGGATTCCGACCTTCGCCTTGATCCACTGGCGTTCGGCGTCGATGAAGGTGATCAGCGAAATCGGCGCCCCGCAAACCTCGGCGGCCAGTCTGGTAATGTCGTCGAAGACCTTCTCGGCGGCTGTGTCGAGAATTCTGTACTGGCGCAGCTTCTCCAGGCGCGCCGGCTCGTTACCCGGGATCGGCGCAACTTTCATGGCGGCCTCCCATTCCGGGAGTGAGTATATCAACGAATCCGCACCAGCACTTCGTTGCTGGGCTGGCCGCCGGTCACGATCCGCAGCCGGTGCATGCCGGAAGCCAGGCCCTGCGGAACCTGCACGTTGACCTGGTTGATGGAGGATGACTCCCGGATCAGGCCGCTGAACAGGACGGGCGCGGAGAGCGAGCCGAGGAATACCTGGGGCGCGAGCAGCGTCTCCCGGAGCCCGTCCTCGCGCGGCGGTGTGACGGCGCCGAGGCCGGTGCCATAAATCTCGAGGACCTCTCCGGCGGCGGCGGGGCGTTGGAAGGTGGTCTCGCCGGTGCCGGCCACCAGCACGGCGCCGGCATTGGTGGACGGCTCGAAGAAGATTCCCGGCAGCGCGGCGAGCACGGTGGCCGTCACCGGGATCGAGCTGCCGAGCGGATTGACCACCACGACGCGGGTTTCGCCGGGCTCCAGCTCCGGCGGCACGACGAAGTTGATCTGCCGGTCGCCGGCGAAGAACATCCGCGCCAGTCTGCCGCCGACCAGAACCTGCGTGTTCGCCAGCCTCTCGACAGGCGTGGCGACGCTCACCGGTCCCGCGCCCGCGGCCAGGTGCATCCCGAACAGGCTGGCGAGGGCGCCCGGCGCCAGGCCCGGGGCGAAGGAGGCCGCGTTCACCACGCCGTTGGGCGAGATGGTCGCCCTGCCCAGCGCCGTCACAACCAGCTCCGTCGAGGAGCCCTCGATCATGGCGCGCAGCTCGTTGGTCGAACCCGGCCCCGGGGTCCAGCGGAAGCGCACCATTCCGCTCTCGTCGGCCGTCGCCGAGGCGGGATCGATGGTTCCGCCCGCGCTGACGGTGGCCCGCACGCGCAGGCCCGGATAGGGCAGGCTGTTGAGATCGCGGACTCGCAGCACCACGGGCTCGGCCAGCGGCACCCCCGGTGAGGCCACCTGTCGGTCCCCGGAAACCAGCGCCAGTCGCAGCTCGGCGGGGGAGGCGGTCACCTGCACGCGCGTGAACGCTTTCTCGTAGAGCGCATCGGCGGCTTCCGCCAGCAGGTCGTCGACGCCGGCGCGCAGGCCGCGCACCGGGAAGCTCGCCCGCGTCTCTCCCCGCGGGATGGTCACCGACGGCGGCGACGCGATGCTCCCGCTCTGCGTCGTCAGCATCACGGTGAGGTTGCTCTCCGCGGGTTTGTCCAGGCTTACCGACACGGTGATCGAGCCGCCCGCCACGACGCCCGCGCCGGGAAACGTGGACAACCGCAGGCTGCGCAGCAGCCGCGCGTCGGCCCAGGCGCGCTCGCCGGCGGCGCGGTGGAAGTAGGTCTCGAACGACTGCCGGTAGGACTCCACCTGCGCGGCTTCGTCGGGGGTGGGATAGGCCCCGGGAGGGACGATCACGACGAAGGCGAAGCGGAAGCGCCGCTGGGAAACGGTGTGGTCCGGGGTGCGCCGCCCCTCCGCCTGGACGATCTCCCCGATCGAAATGTCGCGGCGCGTCCCGTGAAAGCTCACGCCCACCTGCGGAGCGCGGTTGGACGGGCCGAGCGAAGGCTCGCCGACCAGGAAGGTGGGGGGCACGTCTTCGGGCGCGCGCACACCCATCAGGTATTGGTCGAGCGGCGAGTATCCTTCCGCTGTGGCGACGGTGGTGAAGCGGGGGATCGCCTCCGGGCCGTCGTCGCGAATGCGGTTGCCCTCCATCACGGACGCTTCGGAGTTGAAGAAGAAGCTCCAGTGCGCCGACTGGCGGCCGAGCATCGGCCGCGAGGAGGAACTGCCAGGCTCGCGGACGCTGGCGAAGGCGAGAAACAGGTGGCCGGCCTCGTGGCCCAGGATGCTCAACGCCGTGTCGCCGCTCAGCGCGCGGGCGGGCACGGGCGCGGCGGGGTCTTTCGGATACTGTGACAGCGGGCCCATGTTCAGGATCGCCTGTAACCGACTGGCGGAGCCGAACTCGCGGCCGATGTCGACGGGCAGGTCGCCGTAGCCGCTGCGGTCGTTGCGAAGCGTCACTTCGTAGGCGACGGCTCCGGGGCTGGCAGGGATATCCAGCGTGTTGAAAATCACCACGTAGTCATAGCTGTCATCGTGGGTCTCATAGAATTTTTGCGCCGCCAGCACGATATCCACCTCTTCGATGGAGGTGAACCGCTCAATGATGGCGGAGGTGAACTCCTGCGCGTTCCCGGCGGCGAACGACACGACGGCGCTCGACCCGACCAGACCCCCGGGAGCAATGCCGACCACCGCCGAGCGGGTGGTGATGCCGGCGTAGGCGAACTCGATGCGCCCGTCCGGGTAGAGGCGGATCTGGAAGGTCTGCTGCGCCCCGAAACCGGAGGCGCGGTACTCGCGCACGTTCACCCAGCTCACCACGAATCGCGAGGCTTCGGCGAGCACGCGCACGCTGCCGCCCGGCTGCGACGGGTCCAGGTCGTGAAACAGGCCGGCGATGCGCGGCGGGCCGGCGGTGACGCGGCCGAGCGAACGGTCGGTGATGGCCGTGTCGCCGGAGTGGAAGGTCAGGTTTCCGTCGGAGTTGACGAACACCTGGCGATGGGCGGCGCCGAAGAACGGGAATGGAAACGGAAGCGCGAGCGGGCGGGTATCGTCGTCGTCGAGCTCGACCGGCGTCGCGGCCGAAACGAGCTGCGCGTCGTAGCTCTCCTCGGAGGTTTGAAAGCGGTAGCGGCCGGTGGAGGCGGCCTCCGGCAGGAAGGCGATGGTGCGCCGGTCGAGGTTGAAGTCGTTGCGCCGGGCGACTACCCCGTCGCTGTCCTCGAGGATGGCCAGGTGACCCACGTCGCGCGCGACCGTCGCCGGGCGAGCCGCGAGGACCGCGCCGGCGGCCCGGCGAGCCCGCATGGACTGCCGGTGCAGGTGCAGCTCCTCCTTCCACCGCTCGGGGTGGGTGGCGCAGACCACCTGTTCCTGGCGCGCCCGCAGGCCGCCGCCGGCGAGGAACAAAAGCACAACCGCGAACGTATTCCTAACCATGTGGTCTCGAACTTCCATTGTAAGATACAGGTCTGGAGCCCCTACAGGGGCTGCCCCGCCTGGCGGCGGAGTGGCGCCCCACAATGTAGGGGAGCAAACTGTCATACCGTTTGCTTAGGAGGCTGATCTCTCATGATATTTTGCACCCACTGCGGAGCGCAGATGGCGGACGGCTCCCGCTTCTGCGTCGGTTGCGGCCAGCCGGTCGGCGGCGGGGGCACGGTGGCGACTGAGGTCGCCGTCCAGTCGATCGAATATGACATCTTCGGGGACAATCTCCAGGTGGTCCGTTTCCGGATGAAGCCCGGCCAGGAGGTGTTCGCCGAAGCCGGCAAGATGCTGTACAAGACGCCGAGCGTCCAATGGGAGACCAAGATGAGCGGCGAATCGCTCGGCGAGAAGCTGTGGGGCGCGGTGAAGCGCAAGCTGATGGGCGAGTCCCTGTTTATGACCTATTTCCGCGCCAACGCCGAGGGCCTGCTCGGCTTCGCCGGCAACTACCCCGGTCGCATCCAGGTCTTCGAACTGGCCTCGGGCCAGAGCGTGATGGTGCAGCGCGACAGCTTCCTGTGCGCACAGACCACGGTGCAGTTGAACGTCGCCTTCGTCAAGAAGCTGGGCGCCGGCTTTCTCGGCGGGGAGGGATTCATCCTGGAGAAACTCACCGGGCCGGGAACGGTGTTCATCCACGGAGGCGGGGATTTCGTCGAGTTCCCGCTGAAGGCGGGCGAGGTACTGCAGGTCGACACCGGCTGCATTGTGGCCTTCGAGGAGTCGGTGGAATACGACATCCAGTTCGTCGGCGGCATCAAGACGGCCATCTTCGGCGGCGAAGGCCTGTTCCTGGCCACCCTGACCGGGCCGGGCCGCGTGATCGTGCAGAGCATGACGCTCGAAAAACTCCGCCGCGAGCTCAGCCCGATGCGCAGCGGCGGCGACGAGCGCGGACCGTTGCAGTCGCTGGGCGGCATTTTTTCGAGCGAAGATTAGCGCGGCCGCGCCTACACCTTGACGGGTGTTTCCCTCGTCGTGATGATGCGGTCGATCATGCCGTAGGCCAGCGCCTGGTTGGGCTCCATGATGTAATCGCGATCGACGTCGCGGGCGACGCGATCGACCGGCTGGCCGGTGGCGTCCGCCAGGATCTGGTTGAGGATCTCCCGCATGCGCAGGATTTCCCTGGCGTAGATGTCGATGTCGGTGGCCTGGCCGGCCAGGCCGCTCATGGACGGCTGGTGGATCAGGATGCGCGAATGGGGCAGGCTGAACCGCTTCCCCTTGCTCCCGCACGCCAGCAGCACCGCGGCCATCGAAGCCGCCTGGCCTACGCAGTAGGTGACGATGTCGGGTTCCACCAGGCGCATGGTATCCAGGATCGCCATGCCGGCGGTGATCGATCCGCCGGGGGAGTTGATGTACAGCGAGATGTCCTTCTCCGGGTCTTCGGCGGCCAGAAACAGTATCTGGGCGATGACGAGATTGGCAATCTGGTCGTCAATGGGTGTCCCGATGAAAATAATGTTTTCTTTGAGCAGGCGAGAGAAAATATCGAAGGCCCGCTCGCCCCGCGAGGTCTGTTCGACCACCATGGGGATGAGCACCGAACCGCTCATGCGTTTTCCTCCCAACCGGATCCTTCTATTCCATGATACGCGACCGCGGCGGCTCCGACGAGTCGTGCACGCCTCCGGGCGTTCACTCTCCCAGAAACCAGCGATGGTAGCGGCCCATCCAGTATGGTAGCAGCAGGAACGCGCCGTCATCCTCACCGCGGCCGCCGTTGCCGCCGTCCATGACGAACGGATTGCCGTTCCACTTCATGACCGGCCGTTCGTCGGGCGCGAGCAGCGTCCCGGCCTGCTTGCGTTCATGACGGTCCGGCCGCGGCTCCCACTCGATGTCGGTGCGGTGGGAGTTGGACATCGTCCAGGTGATCAGGTCCACGGGAATGCGGTGGAGCGTGCGCACGGCGCCCGCCAGGTCAACGTTCGCCTGGGGTCGACCCGCCAGGTAGATGAGAGTCCACAGCGGGTTCTGCTCCCGCCGGATGTTCTCCCACCACTGGTCCAGGGCCCGCCGGTACGGATCCAGCAGCACCGGGTCGTTCTCGTAGCGGAACAGCGGGTAGAAGGCGAGCATGGCCAGCTCCTCGTCGGAGTAATTCAGCTCCTCGCGCAGTTCCGCCAGCCGCGCGGTGGTTTCCGCATACTTCCCCTCGAGAGCCAGGCGGCGGTATTCCCGCCGGTAGCGCTCGCCGCCGGTGATGTGCCAGGCGGTTCGAAGCAGGCTGAGCAGCTCGAGCGCGTTCAGCGGGCTGTCCGGACGGCCGCGGCGGGTGGCGAAGTACTCCGGCGACCACCTGCCCCAGTAGGTGGGCTGGCCGTGGATGTCGGTCAGGTTCAGTCCGTGGTCGAGGATGTGGTCGGTGATGCGCGCGCAGGTTGCCGCCACACGCCGGCGCAGAGCCTGGTCCGGCAGCAGGTCCCAGGCGACGGCGAAAAGAAAATAATGCCCCACGATCTCGTCCGAGCTGGTGTCGCCTTTCCACTCGTATTGCCCGTCGGGACTCCAGTGCCAGGTTCCTCCGGGGCCGCGCCAGTCGCCCTTGCGAATGTAGGAGCGGGCGGGAAGTCCGGGGCGGCCGGTGATCTGCTCCAGCAACAGCACCGCTTCCACCGACTTGCGGGCGTTGGCCAGCGCCTGGGGTGATTTCGTCACCGCGTAGCGGAAACACTCGGCGGCGGCGTACATGGCCGTCCACAATCCGTCGTTGTCGCTGGGATCGAGCTGATTGGAAGCCAGGTTGCCCGCTTCGCGTAGGGTCGAATCGGCCACCAGACCGTAGCGGTCGTGGCGGAGCCGGATGCGCTGCTCGAACAGATCTGCTTTCCGGAGCAGCGTCATCGGGCGGAGCTCGATGTGCGAGACGCCGGTGCGAGTGCGCGCCCACATGCCGCCGGCGGAGTCGGCCACGAGGCCGAGCACCTCGTCGTCGGAGAGCCAGCGCCGGCCGGCGAAGTACTGGATGCGGTCCGCGGCCGCGGCGCGCGCATCGTGGCGGACCAGCCCGCGCGTGGAGCCGATCCATACGGCGCCGTCGGAAGCCACGGCGAACACAGGGGCCGGCTCCAGGGGCCAGGGCGCAGGCTGCGACAGCGCGGCGGGCGCCTTCGGGTCGCCGTGTGGGTAGAAGGTCCGGAACTTTTGCGGATAGCTCGCCAGGCGCACCGGCCGCGTCTCGGCCCCCAGAGTCAGGCCGAGGAGAGTCAGCAGGACGATCCTCGTCACGGAAGCAACTCCGCCCATCGCCCGAATACGAGGCCGGCCAGTTGGTCCAGGCGCCCGGCGTGGGCGTTCGGATCCAGAGGCGTGGTCAGCTCACGCCGGTCCCCGCACTGGGCGTCCTGGCGACACCACTCCGAGATCATCTCCGCGGTGACTTCCAGGTGAAACTGGAGCCCCCACACTTTCGCGCCGTAGCGAAAGGCCTGGTTGCGACAGGCCGCCGACCAGGCCAGCCACTCGGCGCCGGCCGGGAGATCGAACGTTTCGCCGTGCCAATGAAAAACCGTCTCCGGAGTCTCCAGGCCCGAGAACAGTCGATCCCCGCAAGCGTCACTGGTCCAAAACACCGGCGCCCAGCCGATTTCCTTGACCCGGTTGGGATATACGCGCTCCCCCAGCGTCCGGGCAATCAACTGCGCCCCCAGGCAAACTCCCAGAACGGGCAAACCGGCCCGGATTCCAGCTTCCAGGATGTCCAGCTCGCGCCGGATGAAGTCGAGGTTGTCATTGGCCGACATCGGTCCGCCGAGAAAGATCAGGCCGGCCGCATTTTCCAGCGAAACGTGAGATGCTGGATTCAGGTACAAGTCCTGATATTGGAATGGTATGCGAGCGATTTCGAGCGGCTCGGCGATGCGTCCCAGATGCTCAGAGGGAAGATGGCGAAACACCAGCACCTGGCGGCTGGGCGCGCTCGACATAGTAGTCCTCAGGGTACACCATACCGTACAGCAGTTTGCTGGCCGATTTTTGGAAAACTAACGGGGGCAATGGGAAGTACCGATATGCTACAGTAGAACGGGTGCGGTTTGCCTTGCTACCCGCTCTGGACTAGCAGCGGCATATGAAGGTTTTGATAGCGGATGACAGCGTCGTTTCCCGCCGGCTGCTGGAAGCGATGCTGCGAAAGTGGGACTACGAGGTCATCGTAGCCTGCGACGGGGCGGAAGCCTGGGAGGTTCTGCAACGGCCGGACTCTCCCCGTTTGGCGATCCTCGACTGGATGATGCCCGGACTGAGCGGGCCGGAGGTGTGCCGCAAGGTGCGCGAGCGCGCCGGCAACGTTTACACCTATATCCTGCTGCTGACCTCGCGTAACGAGCGCGAGGACCTCATCGAAGGGATGGAAGCGGGCGCCGACGACTACATCACCAAGCCGTTCGATCAGCACGAGCTGAAGGTGCGGCTGGGGCCCGGACGTCGCATCGTCGAGCTGGAGGACCAACTGCTGACCGTGCAGAAAGAGCTCGAATTGCAGGCGACGCGCGATTCGCTTACCGGGTTGTGGAACCGCCACTCGATCCTGGAGATTCTCGACCGGGAACTGTCGCGCGCGATCCGCGAGGTGATCCCTCTCGGCGTGGCGATGGGCGACCTGGACCGGTTCAAGAACGTCAACGACACCTACGGGCACATCGCCGGCGACTCGGTGCTGTCGCAGGTGGCGGGACGAATGAACGACTGCGTTCGCCCCTACGATGCCGTGGGGCGCTACGGCGGCGAGGAGTTTCTCATCATCCTCCCCGGCTGCGACGAGGCGGCCGTGGAAGGCTACGGGGAGAGAATCCGGCAGGAGATCGAACGCGCGCCGATGCAGACCCCCGACGGGGACCTGCACATCACGGCCAGCTTTGGCGTGGCCAGCCTTCCCCGCGGCCGCGAGGCTACAGCCGAGGAACTGATCCGGCTCGCCGACCGCGCCATGTACCGCGCCAAGGAAGCCGGCCGCAACCGCGTTATGCTCGCCACCGAGGGAGTCCGGTGGGAAGTGACCACCGCGCTCAGGGAGCTTTCTGCTGAGCGATCTGGAAGCGACTGAGCGAGCCGGCGTACCGGGAAATCCCCTTGTAGAGCGCCTCGGCGATGCGCTGCCGGTAGTCGGAGCGCCCCAGCAAGCTCTCCTCCCGCGCGTTGCTGACGAAGCCGATCTCGGTCAGAATCGACGGCATGGTGGCTCCGATCAGGACCACGAACGGCGCGCGCTTGACGCCGCGATTCTTCGTTTTCGCTCCCGTCCTCTGCACCAGCTCCTGCATGGCTGCCTGGACGCGGGCGGCGAAGTCGCGTGACTCCTCCAGCTTGTCGCGCAGCGCGATCCGCCGGATCAGCTCGCTCAGCTCGTGAATCGACCGCTGGGAACTGGCGTTTTCTCTAGCTGCCAACTCCAGGTCCGCCCGTGAGGCGCTGAAGTTCAGAACGTAGGTCTCAGCGCCGAACACATACTTGTACGGAGAGGAATTGGCGTGGATGGAAAGGAACAGGTCCGCCTTCTGCTGGTTGGCCAGCTCAGTGCGTGCTTCCAGACTGAGGAAGGCGTCCTCGGTCCTGGTGTAGACCACCTCGCTGCCCATCCGCTCCTGGATAAGGCTGCCAAGCCGCCGAGCGACGTCGAGGACCAACTCCTTCTCCAGCAATCCGTTGGGGCTGCTGCTGCCGACGTCGTGCCCTCCGTGGCCGGGGTCGAGCACCACGCGGGAGAGCTTCAGGCCCAGCGTGCGGGTCATGGAATGATTGCCGCTTCGGTTCTTCTCGGCCGGCAGCGCCACCCGAGCTTGTTCCCGGGCGGGTGCGGGCTGGCGCGCGACCGGCTCCGGTGGAATCGATTTTTCCGGCGGCGGGATCACCGCCGCGGGCGGCTCGGCGCCCGGCAGACGCTGCCCCCCGGCAAGCGCGGGCGCCGGCGGAGGAGCAGGGACACCCGCGGGAGCGCGCAGCTCCAGGACCAGCCGGTCCGGGTTCGCCATTTGCGAGCGCGTCACTTCCACAACCCGCGCCAGGTCCAGCACCACGCGGGTCACGCCCGGCTGCGTTTCGGCTACACGAATCTGCTTGAGCAGCGCGTCGCCCACCGCGATGACGTGCTGGGCCTTTCCCAGCATGGATCGCGCGCCGACCAGGTCGAAGTAAATGCGGTCGGGGTTCTCCAGACGGACCCAGTGGTACTTGAATTCCCCCGTGGTCTCGATAGCGACGCGCGTCGCCTCGCCCAGCGACCAGAACTGCACGCGGGTAACGGCCAGCGCCGGCGGTGACTGCGCGCTCGCCCCAGAAAACAACCCCAGCCCGACCATCAAGCCGGCGACGGTCGACGCGCTATGACCGAGCTTGTTCAGCGCCCTTCCCATCTTTTATGCAACACGGTTTGACCGTTTACTCCTCATCTTGCAGGTGCCTCTCCGCCGCCAGGCGGGAGCAACCCCTGTAGGGGCTATTTGGTTCGAAGATGAAGCCTGCCCTCCGAATCGACGAACGCTTCCAGCGGCCGGTGATCGCTTGTGGCCGCGGCGTCCGAAGCGGGTTTGGCGGTCGACGGCGACGCAGGCGGCGCGCTTTTCCTCAACTCTCCCCAGCGCTTGCCCACCTTGTACACGTAGTTCTGCGTTTCCTGGTACGGCGGGATGGTTTTGTAGCGCGCCACCGCCCCCTCGCCCGCATTATAGGCCGCCAACGCCAGCCGGGTGTCGTGGAAGCGGTCTTTCAGTTCCTTCAGGTGGCGCGTGCCGGCCTCGATGTTCTCCCTGAGGTCGAAGCTGTTGGCAACTCCCAGCCGCCGCGCGGTGGAGGGGAGCAACTGCATGAGCCCTTCGGCGCCTTTGGGCGAGATCGCCAGCGGGTTGTAGGCGCTTTCCACCTGGATCACCGAGTGCACCAGCAGCGGATCCAGGCTGTGGCGGCGCGCGGCTTCCTCGACCATCGCAGCGACCCCGGCGGTGGAATCGGCCCCCGGGGGAGGTGCGGGCTGCGTGGAAACCATCCTCGGAGCCACGCTCCGGGAAAGGCCCGGCCGGGGTGGCACCACCACGCTGCGAACCAGGCGCCCGGTGCGCGGATCGGCCCGGACGACGGTGGTGGTACGGGAAACCGACGCAGGAGGCGGAGCGGCGCGGATCGCCAGCGATGCCAGCATCGGGGCCAGCGCCATGATAAAACAGAATCGCATCATCCTGTTTAAACCGATTATACTCCTGCCGAAAGAATTCCGCTCCCTCACGGTCGCGGCTCCGTTCCCGGTCGCGGCTCTCTCACGGTCGCGGCTCGGTTCCGGGTCGGGGCTTCGTTCCCGATCGCGGCTTGGCCGCGAAAGCCGATGCTATCATTCTCTCATGAGCCGTGCCGGTTTTGTTCTGGTGGGCGGCCGCAGTTCGCGAATGGGCGCCGACAAGGCTCTGTTGCCCTTCCGCGGCTCGACGCTGTGCGAGTACGTGGCGCACCGGGTTCTGGAAGCCGCCGGCTCGGTGACGCTGGTCGGATCGCCCGGCCGCTACGGATCGCTCGGATTTCCGGTGTTGGACGATCGGCTGTCCGGTCGCGGGCCGCTGGGGGGAATCGAGACCGCACTCGGCGCCACTGGCGCCGAATGGAACCTGATGGTCGCCTGCGATATGCCCGGCGTCACCACGCCGATGCTCGGCGCCCTGCTGGAAGCCGCCGAGGAGGAAGCGTCCTGCGACTGCCTGCTGCCCCTCGGCGTGGACGGGCGAGTCGAGCCGCTCTGCGCCGTCTACCGCCGGGACTGCCTGCCGGCGCTGCGCCGCGCGCTGGAGACGGGTGTTCACCGCATTACCGACGCCGTCTCCACGTTGCGGGTCGCCTACCGGCCGGCGCCGCCCGCGGCCTTCCTGCGAAACCTGAACACTCCCGAGGAGTGGCGAAGCTTTCTCGCCTCCGAAGAAGCCCTCACCCCCCATGGCTGAGCTGTTCCCCCATTACATCGAATTCCGCCATGTGTATAAGACGTTCGACGCCCCGGTTTTAGTCGACGTCAGCTTTCAGGTCAATGCCGGCGAGACGGTGGCCGTCATTGGCCGCAGCGGCGTCGGCAAGTCGGTGAGCCTGGCCCACATCATGGGATTCCTGAAACCGGACCAGGGGCGGGTGATCGTCTCCCACACCGATATTACCGACGCGCAGGAAGCCGAGCTGCGCCGCATCCGCAAGAAAGTCACCATGGTGTTCCAATCCGGTGCGCTGTTCGATTCCCTGACCGTCTCGGAGAACATCCAGTTCTCGCTCGAGCTGCGCGAGGACTATGACGAGAGCAACAAGGAAGACGTGGTTCTCGGCCTTCTGGGGCTGGTGGACCTGGAGCAATACTACGACGCCTACCCGAGCGACCTGTCGACCGGCCACAAACGCGCCGTCGCCATCGCCCGGGCGCTGGCGGCGCAGCCGGAGTGCGTGCTCTACGACGAACCTACCACGATGGTGGATCCGATCATGTCCGCTCACCTGGGCGACCTGATGCTGCGCCTCAAACACCAGCTCCGGCTGACCTCGGTGGTGGTCACGCACGACCTGGACCTGATGTGGAAAGTGGCCGACCGGGTTGCGATTCTCTACGAGGGCAGGGCCATCTATTTCGGGCCGGTGGAGCGTCTGGAGGAATGTGAACACGAGCATGTCCGCGAGTTCCTGGCGATGGATCGCGTCGCGATGGGCTGAGGGCGTGCTCCGGCCGGGGTTCCGTCGCGCGGCGGCGGATCTGCTGGCGTGCGCGGCGCTGGCCTATCCGCTCTACTTTCTCGGCACCGGGGCGCTGTGGGCGGCTCCCGCGCTCGCGCGCGCCGGACTGCTCGGCCACTCCATCCAACGGCTGGACATCGGCCCATTCGGCATCTTCGCCTCGAGCGCCCCGGTTGACGGAGCCCGCGGCGGCCCCGGGCGATGGCCGGCGGAGACGATCGCGGTGGGCCTGGCGGCGCTATGCCTGCTGGCGCCGGTGTCGCGAAGGCAGCCGCTCGTGGCCGGCCTGGCGATGGCGGCGCTCGGCTGGGTGGCCTGGCGCGGCTCGGGGTGGCTGGTAGTTCAGTGGATCACCACCGGGAGGGACCCGGGCGCGGCGCGGCTGGCCACGGCGGCGTTCAGCCTTCTGGTGATGACGGCCGGGCTCGCCTGGCTGCACCGCAGCGGTCCGGAAGCCGGCTACGGGTGGCGGCTGGCGCGGCTGGCCGGTTTGTTCCTGGCGCCGATGCTGGCGCTCGACTGGATCCTCGCCCGTGGAAGGTTTCCGGGAAGGATGCCGTGGATGCCGCAGCTGCCCGCACTGCTACTGGTTGTGCTGGTGAGCCTGTGGCGGCCGAAACCGGCCCAGGCCGGAGCGCGCGGGGCAGGCCTCGGGCTGGTGGCGGCGGGAGTCGCTCTCACCGTCGCCGTGGCGTGGGGGGCTCCGCGTGCCGGCCAGGCGCTTTACCAGAAGCGAGTGGAGGCGTCCGAGCGCCTGCTCGCCTCGCTGCCGCGGCCGGCTCCGGATCTGCCCTATGAAAAGCTCTTTTTTCAGAAAGGAGTGAATTTCACCGCGGAAGCCGCGGTCGGATATGAGACGGAAAGCGCGCGCCGGATGCTGGAAGCCCTGCCGCGGTTTGGCGTCAATGCCGTGGCCCTGGTACCGTACGGCTTCTTTCGCCGGAACCCGCCGCGGGTGGGGCTCAACACCGGCTTGCGAAGCAGTTGGGAGAGCGACCAGGGCCTGGAGATTCTCTCGGCGGTGGCGCACGCGCGCGGCATGAAAGTCCTGTTGAAGCCGCACGCCGGCCGGCCCTCCCAGAGGGACCTCCCGGGCGCCGCCGAGCAGGAGGCGTGGTTCGCGCAATTCTCCGCCTTCCTGGAACACTACGCGCGGCTGGCGAAACGAATCCACGCGGACTTGTTCTCGATCGGCGTCGAGCTCGGCTGGCTGACCGGGCGCGAGGCCGACTGGCGCCGGCTCATCGCCCGGGTGCGCGCCATCTATCCCGGGCCCCTGGTCTATGCCTCCAACTTCGGTCCGGAGTTCGAGAGCATCCGCTTCTGGGATGCGCTCGACTACATCGGCCTGGACAACTACTACCCGCTGCCGGACGACTATTCCACCGCCGCCATCGTGGAGCGCGTGGAAGCGGTGCAGCGCAAGTTTCGCCGGCCCGTCGTGTTCACCGAAGCGGGGTTTTCCGCCATCGTCAACGCGCACCGGGAGCCGTGGGCCGACGAGACGGCCAAGCCGCTCTCGCTCGAAGAACAGGCGCGCTGCTACGAGGCCATCCTCCAGGCCTTTTACGAGAAGCCGTGGTTCTATGGAGTTTACTGGTGGAAGGTGGGGACCAACGGCTACGGCGGGCCCCAGAACAACTCGATGACGCCTTGGCGCAAGCCGGCCATGGAGGTGGCGGCGCGCTGGTACCGAAGCGGGAAGCGCTGACTGTGGGACAAGCGTCCTCGCCTGTCTTTCACGCTTCCAGTGGCCTTTTCCGCCGCCTTTCAGAAATCCAATCGCAGCGAGAACTGGATGATGCGCGGCGAGTTGGCCTGGACGCTCAGATCCTGGAGCCCGGTGGTCGCATTCGGCGCCGCGTCCACCGGGTGATTGAAGAAGTTGAAGAAGTCGGCGGTGAACCGCAGCCGGGCGCGCTCGCCGAGCTGGAAGTTCTTGAAAAACGCGACGTCGGTGTTCCAGGAACCGGGACCGCGGAAGAAGCTGCGCGCGTTCCAGTTCACCGTATCGGTGATCGGAGTCTGGCGAATGGTGCCATTGGCCAGCGTTTGCGGGAGGCGGTTGTTGAACCCCGAGCCGAGCTGGCGTACCACGCGGTCGCCCTGGTTCACCGGGACCAGCCGTTGCAGCGCCTGCTGGTCGACGTTGGAGGCCAGCGTCGGGTTGAAATCGCCGCGGAACCAGAGCCGCTGCGGGCGCCCGGCGAAGGTGAGCAGGAGCCGCTGCTCGGCGCTCAGGGTCGGATCGCCGAACAGGTAGCGGGCGCTGGTAATGCCGCCCCACATGCCGCTGCGCCAGTCGCCGATCGAAGCGATCTGCCAGCCGCCGATGACATGGTTCCACGCGTGGCCGAGGCCGCTGCCGAACTTCTTGCCGGCGCCGAAGGGGAGGTCCCAGATGCCGTTCCAGCGGATACGCTGGGCGGGAATGTTGGTCGAGTTCTGGTAGCCGAGTCGCAGGAGCTGGTCGTAGGTGAGGTTGCCGCCGCCCAGCAGTTGGATGTTCTCGGGGACCTGGGAGACGCCGTTGGTGGCGTTGATACCGCCGTTGCCGCTGGTGAAGCCGCCGGCGTCGGTGGTGGTCAGCGAGCGTGTGAAGACGTAGAACCATTGGAAGGCGAGCCCGTTGCGGTAGCGGCGCTCGACCTCGGCCTGGAGCGAATGCGTGTTGGAGTAGCCGGTGCGGTTGGCGGAGTTGGAGAAATTCCAGTCCTTGTTGACGCGCATCAGGTCGCGGTTGCCGGGCGGGTTCTGCTTGGTGCGGTCCACATAGTTGAACTCCGCCTCGCGGTTGTTGAGACCGAACTTCTGCTCCAGGTCGAGCCCGCGGTCGCCCACGTAGCTGAGCCGCAGCGCGGTCTCGCGCATCAGCTCGCGCTCGATGGTGAAGTGCCAGGACTGGGCGCGTCCGTCCTTCCAGCCGAAGGCGTCCAACGGCACGACGCTGCGCGCGGTCAGGGGAAGCGCGATGATGCCCTGGGTGTCGACGGTAGCGCGGCCGACGACGAATTCCGGCCGCGGCGCGGTGCGCATGGCGAAGGTGCGCGTCCCGTCCAGGGTGGCGAGCGTGTTCTCGAACCGCAGGTTCAGCGGCGGGTTGCTGCGCGAGGCCTGCAGGATCTGCGACAAAGGCATGGTCCAGAAGAATTCGCCATAGCCGGCGCGCAGCACCGTCTTCTCGTTCACCTTGAAGGCGACGCCGATGCGCGGGCCGAAGTTGTTGTGATCGCCGCGCAGCAGGTTATCCGGCAGGCCGGCCTCCCGCGCCGTCCGCCAGGTCAGCCCGCGGCGCGCCCAGGAAGTGAGCACCGAAGGCGGCACTCCCGGCAGCTCTTCCATCCGTACTTTCCCCGGAGTGATCACCTCGAAGCGGTTTCCGAAATTACGCAGGTCGACGTTGACCAGGCGGTTGTACTTCTCCCGGTAGGCGGTCCACATGTCCCAGCGAAGGCCGAGGTCGAGCGTCAGCCGCGGGGTCAGCTTCCAGGTGTCCTGGACGTACAGGCCCACTTCCCGCTGCTCGAAGTAGAAGAAGCCGCGGTTGAACTGGTTCGAGAGATAGGTGGGCAGACCGAGGGCCATCGAGGCCAGGCCGTCGCCGGTGAACGCCATGGCGTCGTCGTCGGAGGGAACATACTGCGACGTCCATTGATACTCGAACCCGTTGGATCCTTGCGCCTGCTGGAGCTCCTGAATGTTGTTGTATTCGAACCGGAGCTTGCCGCCGAGCTTCACCGTGTGCCGGCCGCGGATCCAGGTGGCGTTGTCTTCGACGACATAGGCGGTGAGCATCTCGTCCTTGCGGTTGTCGGCGTCCCAGGCGAACCAGTCGGTGTAAAGCGTCGGCCAGCCGCGCGCGCCGAATGGATTCGGGAAGCCGAGCTGGGACGGCCAGTCGGTGAAGTCGGCCAGCGTTCCGGAGCTCTTCGGCGAGCGGTGCGCGGCCACCAGCAGCTCGTTGAGGAAGGTCGGCGAGAAGGAGCGTGTGTGGCGCAATGAGGTGTTGTAGACCTTGGCGTCGGAGCGGCCGGTGCCGAAGCCATTGGCGAGCTCGATGCGCGGCGCGCCGAACACGCCGCCCTGCGTGCTGGCGTTGCGGAAGCTGCGGGTGAAGCGGCCGGAGAGACTGTCCTTGTCGGAGAACCGGTGATCGCCCTTGAAGGTCAGCGAATCGATGTTGGCGCGATCCGGGTAGAACTCGCGCATGTTGGTCCCCTGGTAGGGATTCACCTCGCTGGTGGGCAGGTGGGTGACCGATTCCATCACGCCGAAGATGGAATGGATCCGGGCGCGCGGGACGACGTTCGCGGCGAACGGCATGCGCGTCCCCTGGGCGTTGGTGGTGGCCGGATCGTAAACCGCGGTGCGGCGGTTGTTGGCGTCCACGATGCCGCTGAAATCGCCGCGCCACATCGCCGGCGTGGGGACCACGTCCTGGTAGAAGTTTTTCACGAGCTGGCGGAAGCCCTCGTAGGCGGCGAACCAGAAGGTCTTGTTGCGTCCGTCGTACCATTTGCCCAGGTACACCGGGCCGCCGACGGTGGCGCCGAACTCGTTGCGGATGAGCAGCGCCGGCGTGTTGCCGTCCTGGCGGGCGCGGGCGCGCAGGCCGCCGCCGTTGTTGCGGAACGTTTCAAACACGCTCCCGTGAATCTGATTGGTGCCGCTCTTGGTGACCAGCGTGATCGTGGCCGGGCGCGAGTACTGGGCGTTGGAGCCCACCGTCTCGATGCGGAACTCCTGGATGGTGTCCAGGCCGGGCTGGACGCGGGCCATGCCTCCGCCGAAGCGGTCCACCAGCGAGATGCCGTCCAGCAGCATCTCGACCGCGCCGACCTTGAGGCCGTTGACGCGCGGGCTGCCGCCGCCCTCCACGCCGGGGGTGAGCTCGAACAGGTTGGTGATGAAACGCCCGTTCAACGGAAGCTGCTGGATGCGGACGGCGTCCTTGACGTCGCCCACCTCGGAGCTTTCGGTGGTGATGATGGGGGCGGCGTCCTGCACCTCGACGGTCGCTTCGACGCTGCCGACCTCGAGCACCGGCTCGACCACGGCCGTTTGCCCCACTTCCACGACCAGCGTTCCCGACCATTTCTTGAACCCGGCCACTTCCACAGTCAGGCCGTAGTGCGCCGGCGGCAGGGCGCCGAAATAGAACAGCCCGAACGAGGAGCTCAGGGTGATGCGGGCGATGTTGGTGGCCTGGTTGGTCAACGTGAGCTTGGCGGCGGGAACCGATGCCCGGCTGGCGTCCAGGACCGTGCCGCGAATGACGGCGGTGCCGCTCTGGGCTTCCAGAACGGGCGCGGTGACGACGAGCGCGGCAACAGCCAGCAGGCTGCCGCGGCGAGCGATTGCGGTTTTGCTCATAATTGGCTCCCTTTTGGGCCCGCGCGGCGGACCGGAAATCTCACTTTGTTCGTACACTACACCCGGGGACGGTGGGTGTCAACGAGTGTCAAAGCCGTGTCAATGCCACTCAGGCGCCCTTTTCCGCCTCCACCCAGTATTTCTCCTCCCTCATCCCCTCTTTGGTGAAGCCTGCCCGTTCCAGGATGCCTTTGACATTGATGATCATGTTCGGGTTCCCGCACATGTAGGCGGTGGTATCGGCGGAAGTGAAGCCGTGGCTGTCCATGTGCTTTCGTACAACGTCCTCGGCGCGCCCGACCTCTCCCTTCCAGGAGGAATCGAGCCATATGCGGCTCACCGACGGGATGTAGTGAAGCCAGGAATGCTCGTGCGCGTAGCGAGTCAGCTCTTCCAGGTAGCCCAGCTCGAGGGCGAGGCTGCCGGACTGGAGCACGGCGATGCGGTAGGGAAACGCGGAGCCTTCCTTCTCGGCGGCGGAGAAGTCGCGCAGCATGCTCAGGAACGGGGCCACTCCGGTAACCGTACACACCATCAGGTGGTTCCGCCGTCCGCTCTGGCGATCGAACAGGAAGTGTCCCTTCGCCGACGGCCGCATGAAAACCAGCCCGCCCACGGGAACCGTGTAAAGGTTCGGAGTCAACTGACCGTCCTGGACAAGCTCGAGGAAAAACTCCAGCTCCGGCTCGCGCGGTGAGGACACGAGCGAATAGGGACGCTCGATCATTCGCTGCTGTCCCGGCAGGCCGAGCGTGACGTATTGGCCGGGCTGGAAGGAAACTTTCTGTTCCGGCGCCAGGCGGAGCACCCACAGCGACGAGTTCACATCGCGGCGAGAGGTAACAACCGCTTTGCAATGCTTGCCGGTCATGCCGGGCCTTGCGCAAGAGTCTATCACGTACGGTGGCGGTGCGGCGGGAGGTTGGTGTAGTCTGGGTTGCTCAATGATCGTCGGAGTGCCGAAAGAAACCGACCCGGGGGAGAGCCGCGTCGCGCTGGTTCCGGACCTGGTGGAGAAGCTGCGCAAGGCGGGCCTGGAGGTGATCGTCGCATCCGGCGCGGGCCTGGAGGCCGGGTTCACCGACGAGGCGTATTCCCAGAAGGGCGCTCGCGTGGAGGCGGAGGCGCTCGACGCCGACGCGGTCCTCAAAGTCAAACCGCCTTCGGCCGACGAGATCGCCAGGATGCGTGACGGCGCGGTCCTGATCGGGTTTCTCGAGCCGTACACCAACCACGACGGCATCGGCGCGCTGGCCCTGCGGCGCGTGACGGCGTTTTCCATGGAGCTGATGCCGCGCATCACGCGCGCCCAGCCGATGGACGCGCTCAGCGCCATGAGCACCGTCTCCGGCTACAAGGCCGTGCTGCTGGCGGCCGCGCGCCTGCCGCGGTTCTTCCCGCTGCTGATGACCGCGGCGGGCACCATCACGCCGGCGCGCGTGTTCGTGATCGGCGCGGGCGTGGCCGGGTTGCAGGCCATCGGAACGGCGCGCCGGCTGGGCGCCGTGGTGGAGGCTTACGACACCCGGCCGGTGGTCAAGGAACAGGTGGAAAGCCTGGGGGCAAAGTTCGCGGAGCTGGGGCTGGAGACCGGGCAGGCGCAGGATGCCGGCGGCTACGCCCGGGCGCAGTCGGAGGAGTTCTACAGCCGCCAGCAGGAGATGATGGCCCGCTGGGTGGGCAACTCCGACGTGGTGATCACAACCGCGCTGGTGCCGGGCCGACGCGCGCCGGTGCTGATCACCGAAGAGATGGTGCGCGGGATGCGGCCGGGTTCGGTCCTGGTGGACCTGGCGGCCGAGCAGGGCGGCAACTGCGCTCTGACCGAGCCGGGCCGCGAGGTGACGCGCCACGGGGTGTGCCTGCTCGGGCCCGTCAACCTGCCGGCGACCGTGCCTTACCATGCCAGCCAGATGTACGCCCGCACGGTGTCGAACTACCTGCTGCACCTGGTGAAGGACGGCGCGATTCACCTGGACCTGGACGACGAGCTGACGCGCGGCCCGCTGGTGACGCATCGCGGCGAGCTGCTCCACGAAGCGGTCCGCGGCGGCCAATCCTCCCAGGCGCAGGTCTCATGAAATCATGACCGGCGAACTGGAGATCGGGCTGTACATCTTCATGCTGGCCGGCTTCCTCGGCTATCACGTGATCTCCCGCGTGCCGCCGCTGCTGCACACCCCGCTGATGTCGGCGACCAACGCCATGTCGGGAATTTCGCTGGTCGGCTCGCTGGTGGTGGCCGGCTCCGACCACGGCCCGCTGAGCACCCTGTTCGGCTTCCTCGCAGTGGCCTGCTCGACCACCAACGTGGTCGGCGGCTTCCTCATCACCGACCGCATGCTCAAGATGTTCAAGAGCGAGCGCGACCCCCAGTCGCAGAGGCGCTCGCGCCTGGTCTGGCTGGCCGTCGGCGTGCCCGTGGTCCTCATCGGCCTGCTGGGGTGGAAGGTGTGGCTCGGGCCGGCGGCCGTCGGGCGTCTGGACCTGACTCCGGTGCTGCGCTATTCCTACATCGGCTCGGCGGCCCTGTTCGTGCTCGGGCTGAAGGGGCTCAGCTCGCCCAAGCACGCGCGCCGCGGGATGTTTCTCGCCGAATTCGGCATGGCCGTGGCCGTGATCGGCACGCTGTTCCACCCGGCGATCGTCAACTACCGGTGGATCATCGCGGGACTGATACCCGGCTCGATCGTCGGGGCGAGCATGGGGATGTGGGTTCCGATGACCGCCGTCCCGCAGCGGACGGCGCTCTCGCATTCCCTCGGCGCGCTGGCCGCCACGCTGGTGGGAATCTCCGAGTACGTACGCCACCACGGGGAGCTCGACCGCGTGCTGATGACCTCCATCGGCTTCGAGGTGGTGATCGGCGGCCTCACATTCACCGGCAGCCTGATGGCGGCGGCCAAGCTACAGGAGCTGCTGCCCGGGGCGCCGATCACCTATCGCGGCCAGAACGCCTCCAATTTCCTGCTCATGGGGGCGATGGTGTCCAGCCTGCTTTACCTGGTTGCCGTGCCGTCGGCGAGCCCGGTCTTCTATGTCCTGGTGGGCCTGGCGCTGCTGTTCGGCTCCCTGCTGGTGATTCCCATCGGCGCCGCCGACATGCCGGTGGTGATCTCGCTGCTGAACTCCTACGCAGGGCTGGCGGACGCCGCCATGGGTTTCGTGCTGATGAACAAGATCCAGATCATCACCGGCTCGCTCGACGGAACCTCGGGCTTTCTGCTGTCGCTGCTGATGTGCCGCGCCATGAACCGCTCGGCGATGAACGTGCTGTTCGGCGCCTTCGGTAAGATCGAAGCCGACGTTCTCGGGCCCGCGGCGGAGGCGAAAGGCTCGGTGCGCAGCATCGTCCCCGAGGAGACGGCGACGATGCTGGAGAGCGCGCGGTCGGTGATCTTCGTCCCCGGCTACGGCATGGCGGTGGCCCAGGCGCAGCACGGGGTCAGCGAGCTGGCCAAACTGCTCATCCGCCGCGGCATCGACGTCAAGTACGCCATCCACCCCGTGGCCGGCCGCATGCCCGGACACATGAACGTCCTGCTGGCGGAGGCCAACGTCCCCTACGACCAGCTTTACGAGATGGAGCAGATCAACCCGTACTTCGCCGAGGCCGACCTGGCGGTGGTGGTCGGCGCCAACGACGTGACCAACCCGGCGGCGAAGAACAACAAGAGCAGCCCGCTCTACGGCATGCCGATCCTGGAAGTGGACCGCGCCAAGGCGATCATCGTCCTCAAGCGCAGCATGCGCCCGGGCTTCGCCGGGGTGGACAACGAGCTGTACTACAACCCCAAGTGCATGATGTTGTTCGGCGACGCCAAGGACAGTCTCAACAAGCTGTTCGCCGCGCTGAAATAGTGCGCCGAAACCGAGCCGCGACCGTAGGGAGCGGTGTTTTCCGCGCCAGCGGCATTATTTGGTTGGCGGCGCCGCCAAAGGAAGATCCGTGTTGAACATGTCGGCGACCGCTTTCCAGCTTCCGTCCGCTTGCTTCCGATAGACCGTGACGTACTTCCCCTTGTCGGTCATCGGTTTGCCCTTGGCATCGTTCATTGTCATCGTATAAGCGCCGTGCGTGTAGGCCATGTCGCCGCTGCGTGCGACCTCGACCTTGGCCGTCTGGAAACTCAGGGCTAATCCCGGAAGGGCGAACATCTTGCCTATGGTCGACCGGATTGCCTGTTTGCCGGTTGCGATCGGTTCGTTCGGCGCCATGGCCGAGGCGTCTTCCGCATAATTGGCGACAAACCGGTCCACGTCCTTGGCTAGGGCGACCTTGGACCACTCGACCTCCGATTCGCGGATCACGCGCTCGTCCTCGGCACGCGTGTCCGGCGCCGGCTGCGGTCCGCAGGCCAGGTTCAGACCGAAGAGAACAACGGCAGTCGTCAACAGCGACAGTTTTTTCATGGAATCCTCCTTGCCCGACGGGCAAGGCATCATCCTACCACGGCACAGCCCGGCTAACCCGGATAGGAGCCGGCGATGTAGCTGTGGAGCTGGCGGATCTCCTCCTCCTGGGCGGAGATGACCCAGTTGACCAGGTCGCCGATCGAAACGACGCCAACGACGCGATCGTTCTCGATGACCGGCAGGTGACGGATGCGGTTTTCGGTCATCGTCCGCATGCATTCTTCCACGGTATCTGCCGGACTCATGGTGATGACGGTGCTCGTCATGACCTCCTGAACCTGGGTCTCCCGCGAGGACCTGCCTTTCAGAATGACCTTGCGGGCGTAATCCCTCTCGGAGATGATTCCGACCAGCGAGCCGGCCACTATCACCAGAAGCGCGCCGACTTTCTTGTCCGACATCATCTCGATGGCTTCATAAACCGAAGCGGTGGGGGGAAGAGACCAGACGTCGCCTCCCTTCCGTTGCATAACCAGGCCGATTGGGTCAACCAGCCGCATGGAAGTCCCTCCTGGGGTCCGAGTCTAACACTCCGGAACGCTCCTCGGGCGCCCGGCCCGGTCAGCGGCCGTTCTTGCGCCTGCGCACGATCTCGTCGACGATGGCGATCAGCGCATTGAGGCGCTCGTCGGTGTGCTGCTGCGACTCGACGAGGGCCTTTTGCGACTCGGCGGAGGCCTTTTGCGACTCGGCGAGGGCAGCCATCTGCTGCTCGGTGCGGATCTGTGCGTCCACCAGCGCGGCCAGACTACCGTCGATGCCGATCTGCGCCTCCACGTGCGCGGCCATTTTCTCCTCGATGCCGGCGATGCGCTGCTCGTGGCTCGAGGCCGCCTGCTGCAACTTCACGCAGGCCTCGTGCAGCAGGACCGAGACGCGCAACTGGTCGCGCAGGTCCCGGTCGATCCTGTCCAGGTCCTCGCTCATCGGGTTTCTCCTTCGCCCGCGCGGGTGTTCTTCGCGCGGCCGGCGTTTCCTTCAGTGTACCTTTCGGCGGTTGTCGAATGCTGCCGCGGGTCGCGCTCGCGTTAGTTCTTCCGCCGGGCCACGGTCGCCACGGTCGTAATGCTGCCATCGGCTCCGAGTTTGCGAACGCGCGGGACCCATTGCGTGCGATCGTCGCCGGGCGTGTGGAGGTATTCGAGCGCATAGACGTCTTTGCCGTCGAGCGCCACCGCGGTGGGCGACCAGGGGCGCTCGGCTTTGAGGATGGTCCGGATCGGGCCGCGGGCGGGAATCAGGATGACCGACCGGCAGCCGCTGGCGGCGGCGTAGATGGTTCCGTCCGGGGCTAACGCCAGTCCCCGAAGGTAGGGAAGTTTGGGGACGTCCGGGAGGGGATCGGCGCAGTCCGCCAGGTCAATCGCGTCGCGAACCGCGGCGACGGCTCCGTTGCGGTCGATTCTGCGGATGGCGTCGTTGTCGGTGGTGTAAAGCGAGCCGTCGGGGGCGGCGGCGATCCCGTTGACCCACAGCATGGGCTTTCCGCCGTTGTAGGCCGGCAGGCGCGCGAACACGGAGCGCTCCCCGTCCGGCATCCGTCGCACCAGCTCGCGGTCGCCTTGCCGGTTGTACGGCACGTAGTAGAGTCCCCCGTCGGCGCCCACGGCGACCGGATAATCGCTCGAGAGGATCAGCGCGGGGACCGCACCCGCCGGCGTGATCCGCTCGAAAGAGCCGCGATCGAATTCGCCGAGGGACTGCGATCGCGCGAACCGGCCCCGTTCGTCGAGCGCCATCCAGTGGTAGGCCAGCTTGTGAACCAGCGTGAGTCGTCCCTCTGGGTCGATCTTCCAGACGCCCTGGCCGGTGTCGATGAAAAACACCTGCCCCGTTCGGTCCACCACGATGCTCGAGCCGGGATGAGCGACGGCGCCGAATGCGCCTGCCATCAGGAGGCCGAGCCGGACGACAAGGCAGCCGCGCATCCTGGCGAATTCCGCTTCGTAATTGGCGGGGACGACGGGGCTCGAACCCGCGACCTCCGACGTGACAGGCCGGCGTTCTAACCAACTGAACTACGTCCCCGCGCCTGTAACCATCCTATCACGTTGTCCTGGCTTCCGACCAATCCGCCGAGCGTGTAGAATCGTCCCGATGGGTACGGATACAGGCGAAATCACGCGCGCCGACGCGGGGCTGGATCGAATCGTGGGCGGCTCGCCGCGCATCGAGAAGCTCGCCGGCGGCTTCGGATTCACGGAAGGACCGATCTGGATCGCCGCCGGGCACCTGCTGTTCAGCGACCTGCCGCGAAACACGATCTACCGGTGGGACCCCGCCGGCTCGGTCTCCGTGTTCCGGACCCCCAGCGGTTACGACGGCGCCGACGCGCCCGAGGGCGCCTTCGTCGGCTCCAACGGCCTGACCCTGGACCGCCAAGGGCGGCTGATCCTGTGCGAGCACGGCAACCGCCGCCTGACCCGCCTGGAGCCGGACGGCTCCCTCACTGTGCTCGCCGACCGCTACGAAGGCAAGCGGCTCAACTCGCCCAACGACGTGGTGGCGGCCTCCGACGGCTCCATCTATTTCACCGACCCGCCCTACGGCCTTGCCAGGCAGGACCAGGACCCCGCCAAGGAACTCTCCTTCAACGGCATTTTCCGACTTCGCGACGGGCGGCTCACGACGCTCTACGACGAGCTGACACGGCCCAACGGCCTGGCGTTTTCACCCGACGGGAAGGCGCTCTACGTGTCGAACTCCGACACCAGGCGTCGCATCTGGATGCGCTTCGACGTGGATGGCACGGGCGGTCTGGCGAATGGTTCGGTCTTTCACGATGTGACCTCCGAGCCGGCGTCGGGCAATCCCGACGGGCTGAAGGTCGACCGCGAGGGCAACCTGTACTGCACCGGTCCCGGGGGCATCTGGATCTTTTCGCCGGAGGGCCGGCGCCTGGGAACCATCCACTTCCCCGAGATCCCCGCCAACTGCCACTGGGGCGATGAAGATGCGCGGACCCTCTACGTCACCGCGCGTACGGGGCTGTACCGCATCCGGTTAAACATCGCCGGTATCCGGCCCTAGCGTCGCCCCCCTGCGTTGTGGTGTAATTCCTTTCGCGGAGTGACCTCACGATGAAACGATTGGCGCTGTTCCTCATTTTTCTTTCGATGCTCGCGGCAGGCTGGTTCGCCGGGCCGGGCTTTTCCGGAGCGGCCGCGGCCGCGTCGCAGTCGACCGCGCCTGCCGCGAGCGGTCAGGGGAAGATGCGGTTTCGGGTGCTGTACACCTCCGAGCACCTGCCGCCGGAGGCGCAGAAGGTGCTGACGGCGGCCCACGGCGGCTTCGCCATCGATCGGCGCGAAGGCCGTGGGGAGACCTATTTCGCGCTGCCGGGAGCGGGCATCATCCAGATCAGCAGCGATCTGAAGAGCACGCGGATGATCGCGACGTCGGCGGAGATGAAGGGCGTGAATCTCCATAACACCACGATCTGGCACGCCGCCGACGGCACGCCGTTCCTGACGTTTCCGGCCAACAACGAAGGCCTGGTGTTCACGACGACGCTCGACGGGAAGCTGGTTCACACGCTGAAGGCGCCGACCGGCGAGGAGGACCTCGGATACACGGTGGTCGGGGAGTACTTCCTCGGGCGCGGGAACTTCGCCCCCACCGACACCGAGCAACTGGACGGGACGCTGTACGTGACGACCGGGTATTCCAACCTGGACTACGTGCTGACGGCGCGCATCGCCGGCACGAATCCGTTTCGGATGGCCTGGCAGGACCTGGCGTTCGGCGGCAAGGGAACCGGAGTCGGGCAGTTCGGCACCGCGCACGGCATCACCGTGCCCCCGGGGACGCGGCGGCTGGACGTGGCCGACCGGCCGAATTCGGAAATCGACCGCTTCACGCGATACGGGCACTACCTGTCGACGCTGAAGCTGCCCAACGGCTCGTTCCCCTGCGACATCCAGTACCTGGGGCGCTATGCGGTGGTCGGCTCGCTGCACGGGCCGGACCGGCGCAAGGGCGCGCCGATCTACATTCTCGAGGACGACCGGCTGATATCCACCGTGATGGCCAAGGAGGATCTGGGTCTGAAAAACTTCCAGCACATCCACAACGCGGTGCTGCGGCAGGTCGGCAACAGGTTCTACATCATCGCCCAGGCTTGGAATCCGGGCGACTTTGCCATCCTCGAGCAGGTGAACCAATGAGCGACAACCAAACACCCGTTACTTCACGACGCCAGTTCCTGGGCAGCGCCTCGGTCTTGGCCGGGGTCGCACTGCCGCACGTACACGCGGCCGCGACCGACACGATTCAGGTGGCTCTGGTCGGCTGCGGTGGACGAGGGACGGGAGCCGCCATCAATGCCCTCTCCACGGAGGGCCCCACCAAGCTGGTGGCCATGGCCGACGTGGTCCCGAAGAAGCTGAACGACAGCTACGACAGGCTGGTATCGAAGTTCGCCGGCCAGGTGGATGTTCCCCCCGAAAGAAGGTTCCTCGGGTTCGACGCTTTCCGCCAGGCGATGGATTCGATGAAGGCCGGCGACGTTGTGATCCTGGGCACGCCTCCCGCATTCCGGTGGGTGCAGTTCAGCCACGCCGTGGAAAAGGGTCTTCACACCTTCATGGAAAAACCGGTGACGGTGGATGGACCCACCACGCGCCGAATGTTCCAACTCGGCGAACTGTCCGTTAAGAAGAACCTGAAGGTCGGTGTGGGCCTGATGGTCCGACACTGTAGGGCGCGCCAGGAACTGTTGAACCGCATCCGCGACGGCCAGATCGGCGAGATCGTCGCCATGCGCGGGTATCGTATGGGACAAGGAGGCGGCACGGCCGGGCCGCGGCCGGAGGGCGTCAGCGAACTGACCTGGCAGATCCAGAGGTTCCACGCGTTCCTGTGGGCCAGCGGCGGCGTCTTCAGCGACTATTACATTCACCAGATCGACGAATGCAGTTGGATGAAAGGCGCCTGGCCAGTGGAGGCGCACGGCATCGGCGGGCGTCACTACCGGCGCGACTCGCTCGATCAGAACTTCGACACCTATTCGGTCCAGTACACCTTTCCCGACGGCACGAAGCTGTTCTTTGACGGCCGCAACATGGCCGGAGCCCGGGACGAATTCGCCAGCTACGCGCACGGGTCGAAGGGCTCGGCCGTCATCTCGACGCTGTCGCATACGCCGGGCATCACGCGGATTTACAAGGGTCACAAGATTCCGACGGTCAGCAATCGCAAGGAGCTGCCGCTGCCCGAGGACCCCAACCTGGTCTGGGCGTTTCCGCAACCGGAGAAGAGCCCCTATCAATGGGAATGGGACGACCTGATGGACGCCATCCGCCAGGACAAGCCGTACAACGAAGTGCGGCGCGGCGCCGAGGCCAGCCTGGTGACCTCGATGGGCCGCATGGCCGCGCACACCGGCCAGATCATTACCTACGACCAGATGCTGAATTGCCCGCACGAGTTCGCGCCGGACGTGGACAAGCTCACCATGGATGGCCCGGCGCCGTTACAGATGGAGGCGGATGGCAAGTACCCGGTCCCGGAGCCGGGCATCAAGAAGGATCGGGAATACTGAGTCGCCATCTCGAGCTCGGCAGCGGGATTCCATGGTGCCCGGGGTGGGACTTGAACCCACACGGTGGTTGCCCACCAAAGGATTTTAAGTCCTTTGCGTCTGCCAGTTTCGCCACCCGGGCAATACGCTTCAACGATAACAGGCCACGCGGGTCATTGCACAGGATCCGCCCGCCCGTCACACCCGGCTTCCGGGTCAGTGCTGGTTCTGGTCAGAAGAACGGCAAGATGCTATGCTTGCCTCAGGAGGCGCCTCATGGCAGGGCCCTCCTAAGCAACCGCCCCCAAGATTGATGACCATCATTGTCAATGAAAAAACCCGCCGCCTTTTTCCGCCAAGCGTGCGGCGGCAGGCCGGAATCAGAATCGGCGATGAGCTGGAAATCCGGGTCTCCGGCAAGATCATCACAATACTCCCAAGACTGCCGACTGCCGATGACGAGTACACTCCGGAGCAACGCCGGATCATCGATGCTCGCCTCTCAAAAGCCGACGAAGATATTCGCAAAGGTCGCACGTACGGTCCCTTCAACACGGCAGACGAGATGATCGCTTCCATGAAAGCGGAATTGAAGAAGAGAGCCGCTGGTAAGAGAGCTGCCGCTAAAAGAGCCACGCGCTCTCGATGAAGATCGACTACACGCGGACGGCGCTGGACGCTGTGGAAGGTGCTCCGACAGCGGTCAGAAGAGCATTCTGGAAGAAAATGAAACTTCTGGAACAGAACCTGCTCCATCCTGGGTTGCACGCCAAGAAGTACAACGAGGCTGAAGACACCTGGCAGGGCCGTGTGAACCGTGGCTGGCGCTTCTACTTCAGAATCGTGGAAGGTACGATCATCATTTCGGACGTCACTCCTCACCCCAAGTAAGCCTATCCCAACTCCCAATCATTGCATCCGGTGCGGAGGGTGAGCCGGGGTGAACGGATACTGTTTGTGGTATTAGAGCACCAAATCCAACGGCGCACCGTTCGTCTCGTACGAACTCCTCGCCTTCTTTCGTAGGATCCTGGTGAGCGGTTCTTCTTCCAAGAAGCAGCCGCCGTCTCCATCTATCGCGGCCGGAGCGACGTGCTGCGCCGGCGGCGCTGACTGTTTTCCGGCCGTACCAGGTGATATGGCCAGCAAAGATAGCCCAACGATGGATGCGGAAGGGAAGACGCCACATCTCGGACCAGATGTCGGGGATAAGCCTCTCCGGGTCGGGTTCCGAGTAGACGAGAAAGAGGGTGGTAGCTGGAAAAACCACGACTCCTAACAAGCAAGCCTTCGACCGGCTCCTGCGGGATCTGAAGGCCGATGCCAGTCGCGCGGCGGCTGGAACGCAATGTTAAGCCGGCTACCGATGCCTCTGTTGACGCCAGTTTCGCCAAAGCTGTTGATCGCGGCCGAAAGCGACACCGGTCAGATGTTTCAAAGCGAGTGCCGCCCTCGCGCCCGCCACGCCCGTATCATCGAGAATGGAAATCAGTGCGTCGATTGCCTTTTCACTTTCAGATCTGGCAAGGGCGGTGACTGCCGTGTCTCGAAACGAGGAGTCACGATGACTGAGGAATGGCATCAGAGCCTCGACACCACGGGGATCTCCGAGCTTCGTCAAAGCGCACGCGACACTGAATCGAAAGTCTTCGTCATCCGACTTCAGGAAACTCAGCAGGGGTACGATGGCTTGTTGGTCGCCGATTTCGCCTAACGTACCCGCCGCTCCAACGCGCACTCGTTGATGTCTGCTCCCAAGAGTGCTGACCAACGGACCGACTGCGCGCCGACCCATTCTAGCGAGCGCCTGGGAGTGCACGTATCGGATCTCTTCGTCGCCAGTCGTCCTTAAAGCACGAATCAGCGGCTCCGGTCCGTAAGCTTCACCAAGTAGGTCGGCGATACTTGGCACGACATGCTCCCAGAAGATTTCGAAAATCGGTGCATCGGAAGGATTCTTATAACCGCCACGGATCACTGTCTGAAGGGGCTTGTCGCCAGCGAATGACTTGCTGAAACGGCCGCCGTTCGAAGTGCGCAGGCCAAGATTGCCTGATAAGCTGGCGCCTGTGTACCGCGTGGAGACTTCAAGCGTTCCTTCGGAGATGTACTGTCCTTCTCGGACGTCCACGGTAACGTGAATGTCAAGCACCGAGTCGCACGGCGTTTTACATTTGTCGATGACAACGAAACCAGCTGGCTCCATAAGTTCCGCGACCTTTCCTGCGAAGGGGAATCCATGCCTGGCTTGGTCATCCTGCTGAATGCTGATCTTCGTCAGTCTCTTTGGAAGACCACGTAGCGATTCCACCTCCTGGTGAATCTGCGCTGTACGAAGAGCCGATTCCTGTCTTGAACGGGCCCAATAGACAGCACCCACCAGCAAGAGGCCGCCGATCGCAATCCACGCGAGCCTTCTCATACTGCAGCCGGTATTCTATCCGAGTTCACCGGCGAACGTGACCATGCGGCCGGCGGGAACGGGCCGTAGAGGAGAAGCATCTCCTAGATCCAGCCCGCTGGGCCAGGTAAGTTCGAGGGAGTCCACCATGGCGTTGCTACCGAGCCCGAAGTGCTGCCGATAGGGACTGGTCGCCCCGAACCCCTTGCTGCCCTTCACTTCGCGGAACAGGGTCAGCCCGTCGGCCTTCACCACCATTGCCGCTCCGATCCCGACCGGTTGCTGTTGACACCCACCAGGTCCACCTCCAGCCAGTGGTTCTGGTTGCCTTTCAAGTTGCGGTGGGAGGCATTCTCGGCATGGTCTCCCGGATAGTGGCTGCCGAGCTGCGTATAGACATCCAGGTCCCCGTCGTCGTCCAGATCGATGAAACACACGCCGTGGCCTTTGTTGCCGGGCCGCGCGAAGTTGACGTAGCTCGTCAGATCCGTGAATGTCCCGTCGCCGTTGTTTCGGAAAAACCGGTTCGGCTCCAGGCGGCTCAGTTGCGGATCGCCGGTGCCGAAGTAGAAATCCACGAACCCGTCGTTGTCCAGGTCGGCCACACCAGCGCCCATGCCCCCCATCGGGTGGTAGAGTTTCGCCTGGAAGGTCAGCAATCTGGTAAGGAAGCTCCGCGTCGGCCGGATTCTTCGCCACCAGCGCGTTGAGTTCCTGGCGCGCCTGCTCGGTTTTTCCCTGCCGCAGCAACAGCAGCGGCTTCACCAGATCGGCGTCACGCGGGGGCAGCGGTGTGGCTGGATGGTCGTGTTGCGCGTATGCAATCCCGAGGAGCAACACCGCGGACGCGCGCACCTTCTCAACCTACCGCCGCCGTCCACAGGTTTGCTGAAAGGCTGCCATTGTAAGGCCGGCAGTGTGGCACTGGGGGTCCCACCGCGACTGCGATAAACTGGTTCCCTCCCGCACGGACATGAATCGCAGATCGTTCCTGGCGACTGTTGGCGGCGCGGCGCTGGCCCCGTCGCAGGCCCCCCCGCGGCGGCCGAACATCGTCATGATCTTCTGCGACGATCTTGGCTACGGCGACCTGGGCTGCTACGGCAACCGCATCATCCAGACACCGAACCTGGACCGCCTGGCGGCGGGCGGGGTGCGGTTCACACGGTTCTACGTCACCTCTCCGGTGTGCACACCCTCGCGGGCCGCGCTGATGACCGGCCATTACCCGCAGCGCTACGGCATTCACCACGCCGACCTGCCCGAGCAGCTTCCCCGCTACCCGCTGCCGGCCTCGGCGGTGACGATCGCCGAAGTGCTGCGCGAGGCCGGCTACTACACCGCCCACGTCGGCAAGTGGCACCTGGGCGAGCCGCCGCACACCGTCGAGCCGCGGCGGCAGGGGCTCGATTACTTCTTCGGCTGCTTCGGCGGTCGTCCCAGCTCGCCCTGGGGGCGCTACGCGCGTTCGATGGATGCGGAGATCATCGTCAACGAAAACCGCCCGGTGGTCTACAAGGGCCACGTCACCGACGTGCAGACGGCGGCCGCGCTCGATGTGATCTCCGCCGACCGGGGTAGTCAGCCGTTCTTCCTCAACCTCTGGTACAACGCCCCGCACGAGCCGCTGGCGCCGATCGAGCACCAGGGCAAGCTGTACCGCGACTGGAGCGCGGAAGAGCAGACCTATTTCCAGACGGTCACCGACATGGACGCGGGCGTGGGGCGCATCCTCGCGCGAATCGAGCAGCGGGGGCTGCTGCGCGACACGCTGATTCTGTTCTCGAGCGACAACGGTCCGGAGGCGCACCGCTTCCGCTTCTCGCGCGGCTCGGCCGGACCCCTCAAGGGAATGAAGACCTCGCTGTGGGAAGGCGGGGTCCGCGTGCCCGGCATCCTCCACTGGCCTGGAAAGGCGCCCGCGGGCCGCGTGTCGGACGCCCTCGCCAGCATCCTCGACGTCTTTCCCACCTTCTGCGCCGCTGCCGGCGTGGCCGTGCCGGCGGATGTGCGGCTGGATGGCGGGCTCGACCTGCTGCGCATTGCGGGCGGGGCCGGCGCCGATTCGGGCCGCGCGTTGTTTTTCGAGTTCCACGCCGCCCAGCGCGGGGTGGCCGCCAGCCTGCCGATGGCCGTTCGCAAAGGCCGCTGGAAGCTGTTCTCCGACCACGCGCTCGAGACCTTCGAGCTCTACGACCTGGAAACCGACCTGGGCGAAAGCAACAACCTCTCCGCGCAACAGCCGGCCGTGGTGCGCGAGCTCCGCCAGGAGCTGGCCGGCTGGTGGGCGCAGTTTCGCGACCGTGTGGACCCGAAAGCCCCGCGCACCCAGGTTCCGGTGCCTTCGCTCGAAGAGCTGGAGACCAGACACTACCGCAACTGAGAACGCTGCCGGCGGCTGCTATAATGACCCCGAGAATGCCCACCCCCGTACCCGTGATGATGGATGTTGAGGAGTACCTCCACACCAGCTTCGACGACTGTGACTGCGAGTACCTGGACGGGGAGATCGTGGAGCGAAACATGGGCGAATTACCGCACGGAAGTCTCCAGCTCCGGCTCGGCGTGCTGCTAACACAGATGAGCCGCCGGCTTGGGATCCGGGTGGTCCCCGAGATCCGCATCCAGATTCATGCTCGCCGCTACCGCGTCGCCGACCTCGCCGTGTGGCGGACCTCCGACGACATCGGCAACCGCATTCCCAAGCTGCCGCCGTTCCTGGTGATCG
>Ga0247727_10001598_pt1 | contig 53352 bp, 65 predicted proteins | sample WisWelCaveWW1625_FD_202498 | JGI IMG/M metagenome (GOLD analysis project Ga0247727, IMG submission 202498) | Biofilm microbial communities from Wishing Well Cave, Virginia, United States - WW16-25 | ecosystem: Environmental > Aquatic > Deep subsurface > Groundwater > Cave microbial mat | place... | reverse complement strand
AAAACGAGTTCTCAAGCCACACAGTATTTTTCCCAGAACCTAAATTCTCTTAATCTTCTTTCTTTCGCGCCCAAACAATTTCATCATTCTTCTTTACATACCTTACTCTGTGCAGAGGAATTGAAGTTTCCTCACCCTTCTGTATAACAATCATAAAGTTATCTTCAATTCTTAAAATATCAGTATATTTTATTTCAATAAGTTTGTCAAGAATACGGTCATAATAATAGAGTGTATATGATTCAGGCTTTTCATTTTTATCCCATTTAATTTTATTCAAAAGCTCTTTAATAGCAATCATGTTAATAGTTTATTTTTAGTTTCTGCTGTCCTTTCTGCTCAAGTTCAGCAATCTTAGTGAGAATAAATTGAACTTGATTTTCTTTTGGAAGTTCAAAATAAGAAAGATTATGTTTTTTTAATAAATCAGAAATAATGCTATCGACCTTCTGCTGGAATTCTTTACTAGTGCTTCTAAAGCCATCATCAATAAGATCGTAAAACATCGGTACTTTGAAAAGAATATCATAACTAGTGATCCAGTATTCAAATAGCTTTTTCAGCAATTCATTGTCACAAGAAGAGTAAATGCCATATGCAAAACTATCAAGGATGCTCCTGTCGCACACAACATGTGTAAATTTGTGGTCTGCTTCGACTTCTTCCGCAATTTGAGCGCTCATGATCCATAGTTGTGAGTTAATACTGCCTTTCTCATTTATGGGAAGGGGGCACTTTCGTGCAACTTCAGTTACCATTGTAGCATTCTTGCCCAATCGTTTTAACTCACCTGTTACAGAATATGCAAGTGTTGTTTTGCCAGTACCATGCGTGCCAATAAATGCGATTTTCATTTTATTTGTGAGTGTATGCTTGTATAAAAAGGTATTCCACAAGCTCTTTATAAAACTCTAAGCGAAAGATATTAATAATGAATACCTATTGCCTTTGCAATGTTTGAATGTTTTTTAAAGAGGGCGATGGGAATAAAAGACTTTACTGTGCCTGTTTCTCTTACGCAAGAGGAAAAAAATGATTTAGAAAAGCTTATTGAGAATGCAATAACCGTTTCCCACACCAATCCAATCAAACTGCACAACTATTATGAACAGTTAGGCATCCCTCTCAAAGATTCAAAAGTAAGCCAATGTCTTAAACAAAATGGAATGGATGCTTTTTTGAATGCACAAGTGCCTAAAAAACTAGTTGAAATCGTTTCTTCCCGTATACAAAAGATAAAAGGAGAGCTTCAAACCGAGTATGCAAAACAGTATAATGAACCAGTTCCATTCATTATTCAGCTCTGCTACTTAATGAATGATGTATCAAATTCAGTCTATGTTGCGCTCTCAGGTGACTATCAGGCGATGCAGGGTCCTGTTGAAACAAGGTATAGAGACTCTTTAAGGAATAATCGTGACGATAATCTTGCATTAATCGATGAATTTAAAGCAGATATTGCTGATTCTATTGTAAGCGAGTATTTTAAATTGATTGAAATTAATAATATTTAAATAAAGATGTTCTTATTGGTTATTTATGAATTACAAGCTTACCACTTCACTTGATGGGACAAAGAAAATTGATTTTGAGAATGGATATACTGCAGTTATTATCCCAACTAAAGATGAAAAATATGCTGTGTGTGTTTCCTGCCAGATTGGGTGTCCTGTTGGCTGCAAGTTCTGCTACACTGGAAAAATGGGATTTAAGAATAATTTGACAGCAGAACAGATTGTTGATCAAGTGAGAACAGCAAATACAATTATTGGAAGGCTCAAGCTTGGCAAAGCCAAGCTGATCCCAGCTGAACAAGTTCAGCTTTGGAATCCAACAACTGTTGTATTCATGGGCATGGGAGAACCATTGCTTAATTTGAATAATGTCATTGCTGCAGCAGAGATAATGCATAAAGAATTTCAGCTTGCTTACAAACATATAACTATTTCAACAAGTTGTTTGAGCAATATTAAGAAATTATTAGATATTCCATTCAATGTTGCATTATCGCTGCATTCCCCATTTGATGAAGTAAGAAAAAAGTTAATACCATCAACTATTACAATAGCAGAAATCATTGAGTTTGCAAAAGCATATTGTGCTAAAAATAGAAAAAGAGAGTTAATGATTGAGTATGCTTTAATGAAGGGTGTGAATGACTCTGACGAGGATTTGCAAGCATTACGCGCTTTGCAATGGCCAAAGAAAGCAACATTTAATTTTATTGAATATAATGACCTTGGAGAATATAAAAATAGTGGCAGGGAACGATTGTTTTACTTTAAACAAGCTATGATTGATGCAGGGTTTAAATCCTTTATTCGCTATTCACGAGGCCCTGACATTAAAGCTGCATGTGGTATGTTAGATGTTACAATGCCAGTAAAGTTTTTAAGCCCATAGCATATTTTTAATTATATGAGGGTGCTATTTATAGCATTGCTATTACTTATTGGATGTGCACCGCAAGAAATAAAAGATACAAGCATCAAGATGACAGAGATGAAACAACTGGTTGTTACAAGCGTATTTGAACATAATACAGCTATTCCTAAAAAATATGCATGTGATGGAGAAAACATAAATCCACCGTTGCATATTGAAGGAATCCCAGAAAAAACACAGAGTTTAGTTCTTATTGTTGACGATCCTGATGCACCTGTTGGTATATGGGATCACTGGATTGTCTGGAACATTCCCCCAACCAGTGCTATTGCTGAAGACAGTGTTCCTGGAGTTGAAGGCTTAAACAGCTGGGAAAAGAAACCATATGGTGGTCCTTGTCCTCCTTCTGGTACACACAGGTATTTCTTTAAAGTCTATGCAGTTGACACCATGCTTGATTTAGGAGCAAATGCAGTAAAGTCTGATGTTGAAAAAGCAATGAAAAGCCACATTTTAGCACAAGGTGAATTGATTGGGCTTTATAGCAGGAAATAATGTTCAAAGACAGATTTGATGCAGCACAGCAACTTATTCCATATCTTATACGTTTCAAAAACAATAAGGATGCCATTGTTCTTGCCATTCCGCGTGGAGGATTGCAAATTGGTTCTGTACTTGCAAAACAACTCAAACTCCCACTTGATGTTGCATTAACAAAAAAGATCGGAGCTCCTGGCAATGAAGAATATGCAGTGGGTGCCGTGAGCTTGAAAGGAGAGATTATTGATCACGATGCAATGAGATCTAGTGGAGCATCACAGGACTATGTTGAGAAGAAGATTAAAGAACTACGAGAGATTCTCAAAAAACGCTACAAGCAATACTTTGGAAAAGAAACACCACCAAGTTTGAAGGATAAAATTGTTATCATCACTGATGATGGCATCGCAACAGGCAGAACCATGCTGGCAACCATTGATTTTGTAAAGAGAGAAAAACCAAAGCAAATTATTATTGCAGTGCCTGTAGCACCTCCTGAAGCACTAGAGATGCTCAAAATACATGTTGATGAGGTTATTTGCATTGACATTGAACCAGAGTTCTTTGCTATTAGCGAATTTTATGAAAACTTTGAACAAGTCGAGGATGAAGAAGCAATTAAACTTTTGAAAGAGGCAAATAAATAATGAGAGAAGGAGTGCCAATAGTGATTCCAATTGGCAATGTTAAAGTTAACGGAGATTTGAACTTAATCAAAGGCTCGGAAGGAATAGTTATTTTTGCTTATGGGGCAGGAAGCAGCAGATTTAGTCCAAGAGAAAGGTTTGTTTCTGAAAAACTTAATGGTGCCGGAATTTCAACATTATTTATGGATCTTTTAACTAAAAAAGAAGAAGAGATTGATGAGGTAACAACAGAATATAGATTTGATATTCCTCTGCTTGCAGATAGACTAAACTATGCTGTTGAATGGGTTAAAAATAATAAAGATACCAAAAATCTAAAAATAGGACTTTTTGGAGGAAGCACTGGTGCATCTGCATGTCTCATAGCGGCAGGAAAGAGACCAAGCGATATTGCTGCAATTATTTCTCGAGGCGGAAGAACTGATCTTGCTGATACATATGTACCTAAAATCAAAGCAGCAATCTTATTAATTGTTGGCGGAGATGATGAAGAAATTTTGGCTTTGAATAAAACATCGTTTAAGTTATTGAAATGCCAAAATAAAAAGCTTGAAATAGTCAAAGGTGCAACACATCTCTTTGAAGAGCCAGGCAAATTAGAAGAAGTAGCTAAATTATCCATAATATGGTTTAAGAGGTATTTGAAATGATGTTGTTTTATACAAATTCAGTTGCGCATTTCGCAAAGAAGATTAATATTAAGAAAGGAAAATTCGTTATTAAACGATTTAGTGATGGAGAAGTTTATGTAAAGATTAATGAAAATGTTGATAATAAAACTGTCTGGGTCATGGGGAATACAAATCCTCCTTCAGAGAATATTCTTGAACTTGTTTTCTTATTAGATGCATTAAAAAGAAATGGAGCAAAAATTAAGTTGTTTATTCCTTATTTTGGCTATGCGAGGCAAGACAGGGTTGTTGAACAAGGTGAGTGTCTTAGTGCAGAAGTTATATGCAACATGCTTAAGCACTATGATTTAGAAGATGTTTTTGTTATCCATATGCATAGTTCTAGAATAAAGAGCTTTTTGAAATACAAAAATGTTGTTCCTTATACTTTATTACATCCAGTTATGAAGAATATTGACCTGATTGTTGCACCAGACAAAGGAGCAGAGCCAGAAGCACAGCATTTAGGCTCAATATTCAACATTCCTGTTGTTATTATGGAAAAGAAAAGGCCGAGCCATGAAAAGGTTTTTATTAAAAAATCATACAACAATGTCAGAGGGAGAGTATTGTTAATTGATGACATCATTGCAAGTGGAAAAACACTTGCAGTAGCGGCGCAAAAACTTAGAAATGCAAAAGAGATTATTGCTATTGCAACACATGGGATATTTTCAGGTAATGCTAACCAGAACTTAAGAAATAAAAAAATAAAAATGATTTATGTGACGAATACGTTACCTCAAAAACCTAGAACTAAGGTTAAACTGCTTGATATATCAAAGTTAATAGAGAAAATAATAAAAAGGGGCAGTATTTAGTTAGATAATATGAAAAAGGTCTACACACGAAAAGGAGATACAGGCTGCACATATGACTATGCAGGCAAAATACTGCAAAAAGATCACATTATTGTTATCATCGGTGGCAAAATAGATGCTCTGCAGTCTGCCATAGACTTAGCCTTGCTGCAGGTGAAAGGAAAGGATAAGGAAATGCTTAACTGGGTGCAAAGAAAACTATGGCAAACTGCCGGCGAGATTTCCTGTGCAGACAAATCATGCATTATTGATCCAGTAACAGAAAAGGATCTCAAAGCTTTAGAAAAATATACAGATTCCCTTGGAGAACCACCAACAAAATTCATACGTTTCAACACTGAAAAATCAATAATCTTTAATGAATGCAGAATTCGATGCAGAGAATTGGAAACATTCTTAGTTAAACTGCTTAGAAAGAAAAAACTAAGGCATCTTGCTTACAGCTGGATAAATCGCTTGTCAAGCTTGTTTTTTATGATGTCATACAAAGCAACAAAATAAAATGGGAGAAAAACTGCGCTGTTTCATTGCATTAGATCTTCCTGAATCAATTATTTCTGAATTGCAAAAGATTCAAGAACACATAAAGAAAGAAGATTTGATCATCGGAAAGTTTACAGAAAAAGAAAACCTTCATCTCACGCTTAAATTTTTAGGAGGCATTTCAAAAGAACAGGTTTCTGGGGTTCAAGAAAAACTCAGGAGCATTTCGTTCAAGGCATTTAATGCAGATATACGCGAGCTGGGAGTATTCTCAGAGGAATTCGTAAGAATAATCTGGGTTGCTCTGAATGGCACGGAAGTTTTTGAACTGCAAAGCAGTGTTGACGCTGCTTTAGATGATATCTTTCCAAAAGAAACTCGCTTCATGAGTCACGTTACTATTGCGCGTGTCAAGAATCTGAAAGACAAGCAGAAACTACTTGAGCATTTAAAGAGCATAAAAATTCAAGATATAAAAGGAAAAATAACTTCGTTTTCATTGATCGCTTCAACATTGAAGCCAGAAGGAGCTCAGTACGAAGTAATTGAGAGATACAAATTAGGATGAGTGTCGTTTTTCTAAGAATTCATGCACTTTTGTTAGCAGTTCTTTGCTCTTCTTAAATTTCAAGCGCTGCAATGCTTCTTCAAATGACAACCATACATATCCTTGATGTTCAAAACTGATCGTAATGTTCTCTGTCTTTGTTTTTCCGAGAAAGTAAATGACTTCTTTGTTGATGAGTTTTCCTTCTCTTTTGTAGAAATATGATTCTCTTTCTTTGAAACCTTTGATGAATTGTACATCAGAAATGCCTGTCTCTTCCTGTACTTCTCGTATGGCAGCATCTTTTTCAGTTTCTCCTTTCTCTATTTTTCCTTTTGCAAAAGCCCAGTAGTCTTTTTCATAATGGAGAATAAGATATTTATGATCTTTTACAAGAATGATTCCCGCAGATACTTCTTTAGCCATTAGTGAATAATTCTTCTCACATCAGGAACTTTGAATAAGACAAGTAAAGCTGCAATAAGGATTAGCCAAACCATACTCAATCCTGCATTGTAGCTGTAGTTGACAATGAGCCAGCCAACTGTCACGGGACCAAACAAGCCAGTAAACTTGCCAAGTATCTGGCTGTAGCTAAAGAACTCTCCGAGCTGTTTTGGCGGAGCAAGAAAAACAAAGAGGGTCCTTGCAGAACTAAAGACACCGCTAAATGCAAGACTTCCAATGATTCCACCTATCCAAAATGCAATAAGTGTTTTACTGAGCAAAAATATTGTTATTACAAATATCCACATAGCTCCTGTGATCATTAAGGTTCGTTTAGCTCCGATCTTGTCAGTCAACCAGCCAAAAAATAAGGCTCCTGTTACTGCACCAATAGACTGTACAGAGAATAGCAACATAAAGCCAAGTAAACCAACACCTATCTCTTTTTTGGCAAAAAGAAAGAAAAAGATATTAACAGCAGCAAGGGCGTTCGCAAACAGAGAGGCAGTAATTGCAAAGGGAATTATGCCCTTGTAACGTCTTAGGTTTTTGAGCGTATGCCAGATCTGTTTTACTATATCACTAGTTTGTACAGTGAGCTTTTTCACTCTACTATCGCGAAATGTTAGGAAAAGCGGGAGTGAAAACACCAAGAAAAAAGCAGCCATAACAGGAAATGTTGCAATAACACCAGACTTGGTTTCAATGCCATTAATTGCAAATATGCGCAATACAGCGTACGTTGCAGCAAGACTCAAGATAGTACCAAAAAACCCCGCTGCCATGCCAAACCCAGAAACTCTTCCCATTTCTTTTGAAATAGCAATAGTAGGTAATAACGAGTTATAGATAGTCAACCCAAGGTTGAATGCTACAATTAATATTCCTGTAAGTACTAAGTTCCATACAAGATTAGTATAAGGCAACAAAGACATAATAATGATCGCAATCAATGTAGAGACAATGATGTAAGGCATCCTTCTATTTGTGATATCTGAAATTCTTGCAAAGATAGGCACAATAAGGGTTACGAATAAGAGTGATATGCCAACAGTGAGCCCCAGCTGAAACTCGTTGCCGCCAAGATAGCTAGTAACAAAGAGCGGCCAGAAAATTGTTTGAAATGGTGAGGTAAATGCAGTATTAGCAAGATCATACGATGCCCATGAGAATATTTTTTTAAGATTCATTTTAAAATAAAGTCTCTGTTACAACGTGGCTGATTGCTGCGCTGATTATACCAATTACTGCTCCTTTGATTATTTCACTTCTTTTAACCTTTAAATAATTCAATGCAATTATTATAAGGATCCACAGGAATGAAGCAAAGATAGTGAATATTGTTTCCTTATATCCCAATGAAGTAAAAGCAACAAGAACAAATCCACGTGCAAGATGCTTATTAAAAGTTATAGCGGTCGCTGCAAGAATAATAATAAAGGCAGCAATAATAAGCTGGGGAACAAGGAGAGAGAATTCTTCAGCAAGCAGCATTCGTATGATAACTATTGCGTAAAAAGGAATGCTTCCTAAAGCAATGAGGTCTCTTGCAACCTCTTGTTTTAAAGTTTCTTTCATTATTGTCATTATTTATGCCACGCTTTATGTATTTTTCTATTTCATGTGTTTTCTTAAGAAATCCTTAATACGTTTCTCATAATCCTCGCCAGTCTCTGCATAGGAGAATCCATGCTCAACACCCTTCACAATCCAGAGCTCAATATTGGGATTGCTTTCCTTCAGAACATAGGCATTCTCTACTGGTATTTGAGTGTCCTTTTCTCCATGGATAACAAACATAGGAACTGTTGTGTTTTGAATTGCTTTTGCTGGTGAGACATCGCTAGGATAAATGCCAAAGACAACACGGCTGAGCAGATTTGTTGTGATCACAAATGGAAACTTTAATGGTCCAAACATACCATAGATATGCTTCACCATTAGCTCAAGATTAGCATAAGGAGAATCAGCAACAATCGCTTTTACATCTGCTTTGCTCATCAACATTGCTGAGGCACTTAATGAAAAACCGTACAGTGCAATTGGTTTACTTGGAAATTTCTCTTGCACAAACGCTACAGCCGCTTTTACGTCCTCAATCTCCTTAATTCCTACAGTACTTATTCTTCCTGTGCTATCACCAAAATATCGATGATCATAGAATAGGAGATTGTAATCAGGATATAGAAACTTGCCAACTCCAAGGATGTTTCCTTTGTCAAATGGATAGCCATGTCCAATAATCACTGTTCCATTTGCCTTTGGCGATTTTATGAACCATCCTTTGATAATGATGCCGTCTTTTGTTTTAAAGGAGACATTCTCATAAGGAATATCATATGTTGCTGGTGTTCTTTTGCTGGAATAGCGAGGTGGATGGATGCTGATCAAAAATTGGAATATTGAAAGAACTACAATAAATACAATTACGTATATTGCTATCTTCGTAACAAATGGTATGGTTGTCATTTTTATTTTAATACGAATACTGCAGTTGCTATCGCATAATCACCATCATGACTAATACTAATATCATGACTGATAATGCCTTTTTTGTTTAGCATCAAAACTGGCTTTCCATTTTTTTGTTTTTTAATTGTAATATCATGCCAATCAAGATCATTAAACACTTTTTTGCAGCTCTCTTTTGCAGCAAAGATGCCTGCTAATGATTCTGGTTTTTTATTTTTAAGTTCACTCTTATGAAATAATTTGCTCAATACTCTTTTATCAATAGTTTTAAATCGTTTTATTCTAATAATATCACAACCAATTTTTACTTTCATAATTCTTTTACCTTCTTCTCAATGAGTTTCGTAGCTTCAATATATGACATACCTTTAAATGTTTCTGGCATTATTGGTTTTCCAAATGTTACTGAACTTTTCCCGAATCGAGGTATTATCCTGCCCCGGGGAAGCACATAAAACATACCCCTTATTCTTCCAGGGATAACGGGAACGTTCATGGTAACTGCTAAATAGCCAATGCCTGGTCTAAATTTATGGATCTCTCCATCCAGGGTTCGTGTTCCTTCTGGAGCAATTCCGATCGAATAGCCTCTGTCTAGCAACTCTCCAGTGAACTCCAGACTGGTATCAGTGCCGATGTTTTCTCCAAATGGGTATGCATTAAAAAAGAAAGAAGCAAGGAATCCCGCAGATCTTCTGAAGGCTCTTAAAAAAATATTCTTTGTTCCGATTCCATAAACAACCTCAGGATGTGCTGCGACAGCGCCCTTGAATTGGAACTTCTTGGCAACTATTGCAGGATCCCAATAACTTTGGTGATTGGTTGCTACTATGACTGGCAATGGTACATCTCTAAGATGTTCTAAACCACGATACTCTGTTTTTGTAAATATCCTTATTATTGGATACCAAAGAAGTTTTTGGGATATTTTTTGTATTGCTCTGACAAAGGGATCCATAGGCCATGTTCTAAACTTTATTTTATGTATTGCCTTTTCTTTCATTAAATTCTCTAAAGCAGCAACAGTTACATGTTGATCAAGTTTTACTTCATCAATCTCAACACCAAACTGCTTTTCAAGCTCAGAAAGCAATTCAACACGCTTCAATGAATCCATTCCAAGATCAACTAGCTTTTTATCCTCTGTAATCTTTTGATGCGGCTTAAGCACATCATGGATAATAGAATAAAGCACATTTTCGTATTTGTACTCCTTGCCTTTGACCTTTCCAATCTCCTGCTGCACAATATATTTTTTAATTTTATCAGTTGGTGTTTTTGGAAAATCGGGTTCTGGCCAAATAGAGAAGCTAGAAATTTTTTGATGACTTAGTAACTGCTCATTTGCTTTTTTTATTATTTCAGAAGGATCAATTTTCTTATTGAGAATTAAAACAGCATGAATTTTCTTATCCTTTTCAATGACACAGCTTTCTTTCATGCCATTTATTTTATTCAATATTGTTTCAATATCAACAGGATATGCTTTCAGCCCGGTTTCAGTTACAATAACATCTTTTTTTCTTTCTTTGAGATAAAGTCTGCCATGTTTGATAAAACCAACATCTCCTGTTTTAAACCAATTATTATCAAACGATTCTTGAGTTTTCTTTTGATTTTTATAATATCCAGAAGTTATGTTATTTCCTGCAACAAGTATTTCATCATCTGGTCCAAATTGAATGCTAACATCTTTTGAAATTCTTCCTACACTTCCTGTTCTTGTTGACAACATACTGTTTGCTGAGATAATGGAAGCAGTTTCTGTTAAACCATACCCCTGCACTACAAACATTCCGTTTTGTTTCCACCATTTTTCAAGTTCAGGATCTAAAGAAGCGCCACCAACCCCAATTATTCTAAACTGTATTCCTAAATTAAACAAAAGCGATTTTCCTTCAAGTTCTTTTCTTAAAGCAGCTAAAATGCCAGGTACAAGAATAGTGCTGTTTATTTTTTTATTTTTAATAAAGGAAACTATCTTTTTTGGTTGAATAGTATCAAGGAAAAAAACATGCCATGAAAAGTACATTGGAAGGAATAAGCCATGCATCTGTCCAAAAATATGACTTAAGGGCAGCAGATTAAGATGTCTTAAGTGAACAGCAAATGGGATGATGAAAAGAGATGCATTCAGTCCAGCTGTCATGTTTTGATGTGTCAGAATAACTCCTTTTGGCTCTCCTGTTGTTCCCGAAGTGTATTGGATTTCAAATATATCCCCTGATTGCACATCGGCCTTAGGAAGAATTTCTGGTCTAATAGATTGGAGAACAGCATCAAGTTCATTCAAATAATATGTCTTTAGTTTGATTGATGCCAAACCTCTGTCTTGGAACATTGCTTTTGCTTTGACTTGCTGTTGAATTTTCCTTACTAGATTTTTATCGCTCAGAACATCAAGCGGCACTGCAATAACTCCTGATAAGATACAGGCATAATATACGGCAACCCAGTCTATTGAAGGACTTCCAAGAACAATTATCTTGTCACCTTTGACAATCTTTTGATTCCTAAAAATAGTTCTTATTTTGTTTATTTTCTCCTGCAGGTCTTTTCCAGTGATAGAATTAGTTCGATACCCTTTTTTATGCGAGATTACGACCTTATTTCTGTTTTTAAAAAGAAATTCGTCTATTAGGTGCTGAATAGAAGATATCTCTTTTGGCATATAACTAGTTTATTTGCTAGACTTTTTAAAAACATAAGGTATTTAAATAACTATTGATTAGTGATAACATGGAATCTGAGTTGGAAGTAAAGCTAAAGAAGGCGCACGGCCTTACAGAGATTTCTAAAGTCCTAGAATCAAGAGAAGACTATCTTCAAATAACTCCTGATATTATTGTAAGCGTTCCAAACATGTATAACAATTTTAGATTTAATTTGCTTGGCGGACGATGTCGCACTGTGGCCATTGAGTTAGGAATTATGGATGCGTTATTTGAAAGTCCTCACACTGCATTACATAGTACCAAAAAATTAAAGCAAACATATAGGGAGTTCTTTCATACGATTGACGAAACTGTCAAAACACTTGGTATTGATTTTAAAAGAGTTGAAGGGCTTAATACGGAGCTTGCCAAAAAGATTAAAGAAAGAGCTTATGAAGGAATGAGTTCTTTACACCAACAGCTATGTGTAGAAGTTCTTCTACTTCTATACCCTGCCTTACGAGAAAAAGGATATACTCATTATGATTTAGTTCAGTGAGTTTTTCTATATTTCTGACTCAGCATCATTATACCAAGTCCGCCAAGTGCGGCTACAGCTCCTTGAAAGACATGCACAATGTGCTCTGTTTCTTGTTCTTTGCTTAAAATTACTGTATGCACTGCATGCGGCAGAAACATCCATAACAGTCCTAGAAATAAGAGAAGTGCACCAAAATTATACCAAGAAACCACTTCTTTAGAAAATGCTCTTGATTTCATAAAAATAAAAAGAAAGGAGATTTTATCTCCTTACTCTGTTGCAAAATAAACAAGCAATGATAGAACTCCTACAACTAAGTGCAGATATGTTGTTGCTGCGTTAACATTCAACAAGCTTACGAGTAAAGCTGCTGTTGCTGGTATATACCATAGTACACCAAGCAGTAATGCTACCCAACCAACGCTTCCATTGAATCCTGGACCTTCTCCTTTAGTACCTACATAGATACCGAAAGCACCTGTTATAATATGGACAATACTTTGAAGTACATTTACTCCAAATATTCCCAAGATGCTTTGACTGAAGAGTCCCCAGATACCAATGACTCCTGCTACAATACCCAGAATTAGTGCATATGTCTTTTGAACTTCTGCCATCTAAACACCTCCAATGTGTTTTTAGTATAGTTTAGAACTTTTATTTATAAAGTTTTCCATTATATTATTTCAAAATATATAAAAAAGAAAAATAAATGTCTTTTCAAACATTTATTTGTAAGCTCTCATTATCTTTGCTATACCAGCTACTAGCCAACCTAATCCAATTAGCCAAGTGTTGTATACTGTTAATGCAGGTAGTAATTCAGCTGCCTGAAGCAATATCAATGCACCAATGATGGTCATTACCCAAGCTGTTAGTTTTGCCATTCTGTCACCTCTCCGTCTTAAACGGTTTTTTAATATATTCTGCTAATTCTATTTATAAACTTTATTCTAATTTTGCCATTTTTATTAAATAATATTTATAAACTTACATTCCTGAGATAGTTAAAATGAAGAAAAAAATACCTAAAACAGAAAAAGAATGGCAAACATGCCTAACACCAGAACAATATCGTGTTTTACGGCAAAAGGGTACTGAGATGCCATTCACTGGCAAGCTTCTCTATAACAAGGAAAAAGGAATGTATGTCTGTGCTGCATGTGGCAATGAACTATTTTCTTCAAACACAAAATTTGAATCTGGAACAGGCTGGCCAAGCTTTTATGATGTTGCTTCAGAAGGGAAAGTGGAATTAAAAGAAGACACAAATCTATTCATGAAAAGAACAGAGGTACTCTGTGCTAAGTGCGGCAGCCATTTAGGACATGTATTCCATGATGGTCCAAAGCCGACAGGATTAAGATATTGCATTAATTCTGATGCATTAGAATTTAAGAAAGAAAAGAAAACCAAGAAGAAATAGTAATTTAGAAGCAGATAACAGAACTTATACCTTCAGTGCTTCTCTTAGCGCTTCCTCATTATAACCAACAATGATTTTCTTGCCAATTACAATCACAGGAACTCCCATTTGACCTGATTTCTCAATCATCTCAGAGCGTGCTTTTGCATCTAGAGCTACATTTACATCTTGATACTTTATGTTATGCTGCTTCAGAAACTCCTTTGCCCTTTCACACCATGGACAAGTTGGTGTTGAATAGATTTTTACTGCTGGTTTTGCAGACGCTGCTTTTTTTGCCTTTTTCTTTGCTGCCATATTCACCACCTATTGTTTAATTCTGCCTTGTGTTTAAAAATCTTTCTCATAACGCCATGCATTTTACTTTAAATTAAAAACCAAAATTAATCAATGTAAAAAGCCCGCTTGACAGCTTCTAAGAACGCAAACATTAAAAACTCGTGTTTATAAATTAATAGATAGCAATGGCTATTTCAAAAGAGGAGTTAGACTGGGCAGTGAGGCATTGGACTACTGCAAACTACCTTGCTGTTGGTGCAATCTACTTAAAAGACAACTTTCTGCTGGAAAGAAAACTTCGCAAAGATGACATAAAGGATTCTTTGCTTGGACATTGGGGAACATGTCCTGGAATAAATTTTATATACACCCACCTCAATCTATTGGCATACAAAACAAAGCAGAATATTCTTCCTATTGTTGGTCCTGGACATGGGTTTGCTGCAATTCTCGCAAACCAATTCATTGATGGAAGCTTGAGAAAATACTATCCCCAATTTACAAATAGCAAGGAAGGACTTGGGAAAGTTATGAAACTGTTCTGCTGGCCAGGAGGATTTCCTAGCCATGCAAATCCAGGTGTGCCTGGAACAATCCACGAAGGCGGTGAATTAGGCTATGCGTTAGGAACTGCGTTTGGAGCTGCATTTGATAATCCTGATCTGCTTGTAGCAGTAATTATTGGTGATGGGGAGGCAGAAACAGGGCCAACTGCTGCAGCATGGCACAGCAATAAGTTCTTGAACCCAAAAAGAGACGGAGCAGTGCTTCCAATACTTCATCTTAATGGATACAAGATTAGCAGCCCTACAATATTAGGAACAATGAGCGATGATGAAATAAGATCATTATTCATTGGATATGGTTATGATCCGATTTTTGTCGGAACAAGCCATAAAGAAATGGCTGATGCATTAGAAAAAGCTTACAAAAAAATAATTGATATTCAGAATGATGCAAGAAAAAAGAACAGAATCTACAAGCCAAAGTGGCCACTAATTATTCTCAAAACACCTAAAGGATGGACAGGTGTAAAGAAGCACGAAGGAAAATTCATAGAGGGGAATTACAGGAGTCATCAAGTCCCATTAAAGGATGTAAAGAAAAATCCAAAGTCTTTGAAAGCATTGGAAGACTGGCTAAAAAGTTACAATTCAAAAAAATTATTTCAAAATGGAAAAGTTCCTGATGAAACATTAAAATTCCTGCCAAAAGAAAGACTAGGAGACAACAAGCATGCCATTGGAGGAAATATTAGAATTCCATTAACGCTTCCGAATGCAAAGAAATATGAAGTTAAATTCAAAAGAGGATCTTTGAGTGTAAGCAACACTTCAATTCTTGGAAATTATCTAACAAAAGTATTCAAGTTAAATCCAAAAAACTTCAGAATGGTGTGTCCAGATGAAATTGTGAGCAACAGGCTTGATGCAGTGCTTGACACTGCGAAAAGATGTTATGTCTGGCCATTCAGCGAGAAAGACATGCAAGATAGCAAGCTTTCTCCTGATGGAAGAGTAATGGAGATGCTAAGCGAACATACATTGCAAGCATGGCTGCAGGGATATTTGTTGACTGGAAGACATGGACTGTATCCTTGCTATGAGGCATTTTTACCGATAGTTGACAGCATGGCAAGCCAATATCTAAAATTCTTGAAAGCAAGCAGAGAATATTCATGGAGAAAACCGATTTCAGCATTAAATTATCTTCTTAGTTCTGTTTGCTGGAGACAGGATCATAACGGATTCAGCCATCAAAATCCTGGATTCATCAACATGTTGTTAAGCAAATCAAGAGAAGAACAGCTAGTAAGGGTTTATTTCCCTGCAGATGCAAACATGCTTCTGGTCGAATCAGAACATCTCTTGCAAACTACAAATAGGATTAATCTAATTATTGCGGACAAGCAGCCAATAAAACAATGGCTGAGTTATGATGAAGCAGTTAATCAAAGCAAAGCTGGAGCTGCAGTATGGGAATTTGCTAGTGACAAAAATCCTGATGTTGTGATTGCAACCTGTGGGGCATATCAAGTTCAGGAAGCATTAGCTGCAATCAAGTTGCTTAAAAAAGAAGTTCCAGAAATAAAGATACGACTAATCAATGTAAGTGAATTAAATGTTCTTGGAAGCCCAAGAATGTATCCAAATGGATTAGAGGAAGACAAGTTTAATGAGTTATTTACAAAAAACAGAGAAGTAATCTTTTCCTTCCATGGCTATCCTGAAACAATAAAACAATTATTGTTTGACAGAAGAGGAACAACAGAAAGGTTCCATATTTATGGTTACAGCGAAAGCGGCACTACCACTACGCCATTTGACATGCTAGTGAGAAATGGAGTAAGCAGATATGATATTGGAATATATTCCATAACACATGCTGCTGAAGTGAATCCTAAAATTGCAGCGAAAGCTGAATTGATTATACAAAAATTCAGAGACAAGATAAGAGAACACAGGAAATATATTCTAAAGCATGGAAGAGACCCGGAGGAAATAAATGATTGGACGTGGGAATGAAGTGCTGGTCATTAATCCTGGTAGTGCCACCGTAAAGTTTAGGATATATTCAAATGATAAAATAATTCTTGATGGAGTAATTGATGGGATAGGAAAGGTCTCTGATATTGATGTAGATTTTCTTGGAGCATGTATGAAGGGAACAAAGAAAATAAACAACTATAAAGATGCTGCAAATTTTATTTTAGATTTTATTGAAGATGCATTGAAAGGAGTGAAAATAAGAAAAGTTGCCTACAGAGTTGTTCATGGAGGGAGTTTCAAAGATCATGTTGTGATTACAAAAAGTGTTCTTCGTACACTAAAGCAGATTTCAAAACTTGCTCCTTTGCATATGCCGCAGGCGATCGACATGATCAAAGTTTTAATGAAAAAGCTGAAAGCGAAGCATATTGCATGCTTTGATACTGCATTTCATAGAACGATGCCAGATCTCGCAAGAATCTATGCACTTCAATTGAAGATTACAAAAAAATATAACATTCAACGTTATGGGTTTCATGGACTTGCTCATCAATATATGTTGGAAAAGGCAAACGAGTATTTTGGAAAAGGATTTTCAAAAATAATAACCTGCCAGCTTGGAAACGGGACTAGCATCACTGCAGTCAAAAATAGAAAAAGCATTGATACAAGCATGGGATTTACCCCTCTTGAGGGTGTGGTTATGGGAACAAGAAGCGGCAGCATTGATCCTAGCATTGTTGCTTATTTAAGTAAAAAAGAAGGAATTAGCGCTGATAGAGTTATTGAAATATTGAATAATGAAAGCGGACTTAGAGGGATATCAGGAGAGAGCGATGTTAGAAAATTATTAAAAAGAAAAGATAAACAAGCCAGATTAGCACTAGACTTATTTGCTTATTCTGTAAAGAAATATATTGGAGCCTACATTGCAGCTCTTGGCGGTGTTGATGTGATTATGTTAGGAGGTGGGATTTCAAGATCGCCTCTCATCATACAAAAGATACTTTCTGGGCTTGAAGAACTAGGCATTGTAATTGATAAAAACAAAATCAAAGAAAAAGCTCCTGCCTGCATTAGCAAAGGAAGAGTTAAGGTTTGTGTTCTTGAAACAGATGAGCAAAAGATTATGTATGGGATAAGCAGAAGATTTTAGACATCTTTTTTTGGCTTTCCGTAGATTGTTCTGCCAAGTATGCGTCCTCCTCTTTCAATAACTCTTCTCTCTGCTTCTTGAGTATTGTCTGTGTGCTTCAGCAATATCTTAAATCCTGTCTCATTTTGCCCTATAATATCAGAGTTGCGCACTGCATTTAGTATTGCATCATCATCACCTTCGCATGTTATGACTGCAAAAGGAATGCCATGCCTTTTCCTAACCTCAAACTCCTTGTTGAGAAATTCATTGAAAATCTCTTGATTGTATATCTTTTTGCTGCTGCCAATATAAAGAAATGTGCTTTTGGCTGTTGAGTTGTCTATCCACGTCCAATAGCCAAGCTTTTCAAATGTGCTTGTTAGGCTCTTTATTTCCTTAAGGTCAATATTGGTTATGTCAATTTTCACATGACTAGTTTTTGATTTGCAATATTTATACTTTTCTCTTAAAAAAGAGATTTAATAACAAATCACTACTTAGAAGTGCTATCGAGACAAAAGCTTAAATACAAAGGTAAGATTCTTTACTTCATGAGACCAGTATATAAACAAAAATGCATTCGCTGCAAGAAAAACATGGTCATAACAACATCTGCGAATCGATTTCCTGTATGTTATGATTGTCAGAAAGCAGAACTACATGGTGAAATCATGGATCCTGCAATGAAAGCATTGTTTGATATTCCGGAAGAGTTGTATAGGAAGAATGCATTTCTTCGTGACATCAAGATCAATTATCTGAAATTTGGAAATCTTACTGACAAACAAATAGAAGCATTCAAGAAAACAGTTCAGCGATTACAAAGCAGTACTGAAGAGGTTAACGAAAAGTAAAAACTGCAGCCATACAAGTCTTACTTCTTCTTTTTCTTTTCTGTCATAATTCTTCCAAGAGCTTGATTGCTTGTTTTACATCTCTACTCTTCTGAATAAATGATCCAACTGAAAATCTGTTTGCTCCTGCTTCTTTTAACTGTTTGATTGTCTTGTCGTTTACACTGCCATCAACCTCGATATTCAAGTTCCTGTTCATATTCCGCAGTTCACGTACCTTCTTGACCATTGCTCTCAAGAATGGAGCGCCGTATTGTCCAGGTTGTACTGTCATTACCAACACACCGTCAATTTTTCTTAGGTATTTTCTAATTCTAGAAACAGGAATGCGAGGATTCAATGCTAGATAAACTCTGCATCTCATTGAATGGACAAATTCAATCAATGCGTCTACATTTGAAGTTGTTTCGACATGCACGATGAATGTCTTGATATCGGTATGATATTTTCCAATAAATAGCTCAGGTCTTGTGGTCATCAAATGAGCTTCATAATTGTGTTTTGGTAATGCAAAACTAAACCACAAGGATTTATTCTTGACAAAATCTCCGTCTATGACATCAAGATGGATTATCTGTGCTATTTTTATCTTGGAGTATATTTTATCGAATTGTTTTTGATCTTGTGCGATCAAAGAAGGAACTATTTCACTTTTCATGGTTAGTAATCATCTGTATCCGTCGCTTATGACGTTCTTCATTCGAGAATAGTGTTGTCAACCATGTTTTGATTATTTTTTCTGCAAGTGTTTTCTTTATATTCCAGCCAGATAAACAAAGAACATTTGCATCATTGTGTATTCTTGAAAAATATGCATCTTTGACAGTATTTACAGCAACTGCACGTATGCCCTTTACTTTATTTGCAGCAATACACACTCCTTGGCTTGAACCGCAGAATAAGATGCCAAATGATTTTGTTTTAGCAACAGCTTTAGCAACCTTGAATGCAAATATCGGATAATCATCATGTTCAACATACTTTGTATTTCCAAGGTCTTCAAAATCAAAGCCCATCTGTTTTAAGAGAGGCTTCATTGCTTCTTTTAACTTAAATCCTGCGTGGTCTGCTCCTATATAGATTTTCATTTTTCAATAATAATACTTTTAATATTCACAAACTCTTTCAATCCATATTCTCCAAGCTCTCTGCCAATTCCAGAGTTTTTAATACCTCCGAATGGCAAACGAGGATCTGACCTTACTTTTTTATTAACATACACGGAGCCAGCTTCTATCCTTTTAATTAATTCCTCTGCATGTTTAATATTCTTTGTCCAAATGCTTGCACCTAAGCCATAAATGCTTCTGTTTGCTTCTTCAATTGCTTCTTTTTCATCTTTAACAACAATGATGGTTGCAATAGGACCAAAGGTTTCTTCATTTGCAACGAGCATGTTCTTCTTGATATTTGTTATAACAGTTGGCATAAAATAATAACCTTTTTGCAGTGTGTGGCCACCATAGAGTATCTTTGCACCCTTTGCAATAGCATCTTTAACTTGTCGCTCTGCATTCTCAAGCATATTCTTATTAGCCAATGGTCCAATATCAGTAGCAGAATCCATTGGATCGCCAATCTTCAAATTCTTCACATAATCAAGCAGCTTATCTTCAAATTGTTTTGCTACTTTTTGCACTACAATAAAACGTTTTGCAGCATTACAAGATTGCCCAGAGTTCAAGAATCGTGATTCTGTTGCTTCTTTGCAGGCAAAGTTAACATCAGCATCATCAAGCACAATGAATGCATCACTGCCTCCTAATTCAAGCACCATTTTCTTTAGGTTTCTGCCAGCAAGTTCACCAATTGCTTTGCCTGCTCCTGTGCTTCCAGTCAAAGAAACGCCTTCAATCAAATCGGTTTCAATGATCTTTGATGCAGTCTCAGAATCGATTAGCAATGTTTTAAAGTAATCCTTTAGTCCGGCTTTATGTGCTATTTCTTCAATTGCTAATGCACATTGTGGAACAGAAGATGCATGCTTCATGACACATATATTTCCTGCTGTTAAACTTGGAATAAGCCATCTAAAAGACTGCCAGAATGGATAATTCCATGGCATAATACCTAAGATAACACCAAGTGGCTCAAATCGGACATAGCTTTTGTAGGCTTCTGTTTTAACAATTTGATCAGCCAAGATCTTTTCTGCATTATCAACATAATATTTGCATAAAGAAGCACATTTCTCAATCTCTGGAATTGCATGCTTGATTGGTCTGCCAACTTCCTTTACAATAATCTCTGCATACTTCTGCTTATCTTTTAGCAGAATATCATGAACCTTTTTGATATACTCAACTCTTTTAGTAACAGGTATGTCTTTCCATTTTTGTAGATTGTTTCTAAGCTTCTTGATTTCATTCGCAACATCATTAAAAGAAAGTGTCTTGAACTCTTTCATTACCTTTTTTGTGACAGGATTTATGGATTTAAGTGTCATATGTGTACAGTAAAGTTATACTGTCTCTTTTTAAAGATTTTTAAGTAATATTTATAAGGAACTTGAGTTTTGTCAGGCAATGGTAATGACATTCAACTTCAAGAAAGGTAACATGGACAGTATAGAGGGCAGAGTAGTTGTCTGTGCTGAATTTGCACGCCCTTTCCAAATGAAAGAATGTGAGTTTCATATGCTCTATGGCACTTCTGATAGAGACGCATTCCTGGACAGAGCCGAAACAACCGGTATTCCCAATAACATTAAGGAACTTGCTCTTGATGCTGCAGAACTAGTGAACGAAGAGTTTCCATGGTACACTTTACCGCTGCAAACAATGACCTCTGAATTTGAGTTGCTTGCATTGCCAGAACCGATCGTCATTGATGCAGGAAAGCATCGCTTCCCTGGCACCATACAATTTGCACTCCATAAGACCATGGAAAAGTATCAGCATCATATTCATAAACTGGTACGAAATGGACAACTCACCACTATGGTTGCACCAGATGAAACATATAAACTATTTGCAGGGAAGGAGTTGCTTAACTATATCAACATCAAGTTCATCAACCCTATGATTTATGCAAAACTAGAAGGAAAACAAGAGCAAGCTAAAAGATTCCAGACAAAATTCCTACGCTTCTTTTCGGGTTCTCCTTATTTGGGAGATATTAACGAGATTTGTCATCGCATCATGAAGGGCAGTACACATCAAGAAGCGATCAAAGTGATTGACCTTTATGCGCAGAAGATTGTAGCAACACACGAAGAGGACTTTGAGCTTGCAGATAAGGTAAAGAACGAGTTGGCACGTTTTAGATAATTCAGATGTACAAACACCAACTGCAATTATAAAAGAGAGATCATAATAACTTATCAATCTTGGCTGCTAGAATAAAATCATTCTCTGACAAACCGTCAATTGCATGCGTCCATATTCGTAGCTTAAGAAATCCCCACGTAAATTCTATGTTTGGATGATGATCCTCTTGTTCTGCAACCTTTGCAATCTTTTTTACAAATGCAAACGCCTTTGCAAAGTCAGGAAACTTGTATTGTCGTTCAAGATGATGATTATTTACTGCTTTCCAGCCAGTTTCGAGTTCTTTCATAAGCTTTTTGATTTCTCCGTTTTTTAATTTAGGAACTCCTCCTTCGCACGGAACACATTTCTTTTTTGCTAAATTATTCATTGTAAGTGCTTCTCCAAGAATGCAACAGTCTTCTCCCATGCATCCTTTGTTTCCTGCGGTGCATAATTCATGCCAGAAGGATTTGCAAAGGCATGACCAACTCCTTGATAAATATAGATTTCATTATTTATGTTTAATTTATCTAGCGCAGCATCAAATGCATTGACTGATGAAACCGGAATTCCTGTATCTTCTGCTCCAAAGACACCGAGCACTGGCCACGTAATCTTTGTAAGTTGTGCTTCCTCTGTTACTAATCTTCCATAATAAATAATAGTAGCATCTAGTTGCTCAGAGCTTAACGCTAAGTTTAATGACTGCCCTCCTCCAAAACACCAGCCTAACGATGCAAGCTTTGTTACTCGTTGTTGCTCTCTCAGATACTGTGCAGCTGCTTTCATATTTGCTGTTGCTTTTGTTTGATTTAATTCAGATGTTTGCTTTCGTGCTTCATCAGATGTTGTTGCAACCTTTCCTTCATACAAATCAACAGCTAATACTACGTAGCCTTCAGAGGCAAGCAATTTCGCCATATCACGAATATTGTCATTTAATCCCCACCACTCATGGATCATAATAACACCAGGATAGCTGCCAGGCGTTGTTGGGTTTGCTAAGAATCCAACTATGTTTTCGAAGTAAGGTACATCAGCAGTAGAAACAGCAAAGGATCCACTTTGCAATGAATCAACATTTTTAATTTGCTGTGGTGCACAGCTGCTGAGCAATAACAACAGCACAACAAACAACCAATTCATACTAATACCTCAACAAGGAATATAGCAATGGTTATTGCAGCGCTGGTCAAACAGTATTCGCAGTATTCTTTGATGATAAAGATTTGAATAAAAGCTAGATATAAGGAGAATAAAGCAGCAAAAAGACCTGCAACAATGAGTACATCAAGTACAGAAAAGCCAAGTACTACTGCAATACCAGAAAGCAACAAGACAGCTCCAACAGCAACTGCTACATAGTAAAGCATACCAAGAATTGTGTTATCAATACCAAATGTTACTCCATACTTGCTTCTGATTACTTTGTCGCAGTCTTCTCCAATTACACAGACAAGCTTCTCTTTTCTGCTTTTTTTGTAGTAAATAAATCCAGAAACAAGAAACCCTGCGATTGCCAAAATTAAAATCCATATTTCTGCTGCCATTTTTACCTCTTTATTCTAATGATCTTATCATCACCAGGCCTTGGAATTCCTCTTCCATCCCTGTTTGATGTTGCGATATAGAGATAGTCATCATGAGCAACAACCTCTCTAATCCTGCCTAATTCACTAAATAGTTCTTCCTCTTTTAAAATCTTTCCGTCTATGTCAAGTACAAGTCTCCTGAGCTGTGTTCCTCGTAATCCTGCAACATATAGATCTCCCTTGTAGAATGCAATTCCTGCTGGCGCTAACGTAAATTCAGTAAAGCATCTTATTGGATTGATGAAATCAGCACTTTTATCGCATTCTTGTGGCCATCCGTAGTTCTTTCCTTTTTCGATGATGTTGATTTCATCATTCCTTGTGGGTCCATGTTCTGCTTCGTATAAAGTACCATTATTCCATGCAAGACCTTGTGGATTTCTATGGCCATATGACCATACATAGTTGCCAAATGGATTATCTTCAGGAACAGTACCATCTTTATTTATTCTCAATATTTTTCCAGCTAATGAAGCAATATCCTGAGCTGAAGAAGGCACTGTTGCATCTCCTGTTGTAATGTACAATTTTCCATCAGGCCCGAATTTAATTCTGCCACCGTCATGGAATTGAGCAGAAGGGATGTTATTAAGTAATATTGTCTCATCTATTAACTTATTATTTTCCAAAACAAACCTTGAAACTTGATTAAATCCATTTTGATTAGTATAATAAAGATAAATAAAATTATTTTTATTAAACTCAGGATCAACAGCAATGCCAAGCAAACCACTCTCAGAAATTTCTGAAACAGTAATTTCAGCAATAATTATTTTTTCTTTGCCATCAAAAATGTTTACTTTTCCAGGACGTTCAGTGAAAATCAGTTTACCATCGGGAAGAAAGTCTATTGCCCATGGCGTGTCTAAATCTGTAACAAGAACTTCTAGTGCCAACTCTGTTTCTGCTCTTTCTGTTACTTTATTAAACAAAGGAATAGAAAAAATAAATAATAAGACAGAGGATAATATTATGATAATAACATGGCGTTTCATTTAGAGCGCTTCTTGTTTGTGTATATTTGAATTGCAATAAAACTTAGGATGTACTTTTGCCTGATTCCTACATGCCTTTGAACAGCAATAATTTAATGTTTTAACACATGTTTCGCATGCAATAAAGCGCTCATCACATTTTGTGTAAGCACAATTATAATATATATCACACGGAATATTACACAATACACACTGTGTGAGTGGCTTTGTTTGTTCTTTTGGATCAATGTCAATTGCTCCTCGCGTATCAAATACAAAGCATTTTCCTTCCCAGTGTTTATTGCCAACCTCTTCTCCATACTTGATAATGCCGCCTTTTAGTTGATAGACATTGCTAAAGCCATGTTGTTTCAGATAAGCAGAAGCTTTCTCGCATCGAACACCACCAGTACAGTACGTGATTATTTTTTTATTTTTAAATTGTTTTATTTTATCAATTGCTTTTGGAAATTCTCTAAAGGTTTTCAAATTCAAATCAACAGCATTCTTGAACCTTCCAATCTTATATTCATAATCATTTCTCGCATCAACAATAACAAAATCTTCATTGCCCTTATACCATTGCTTAAGTTCTTGTGGTGTGAGGTACTTTCCTTTATTTGTCGTATCAATAGTAAATCCGGAGGTAACGATTTCTTGTCTAATTCTAACAAACATTTTTTTGAAATTGTGCTTACTTGTTATGCCTTCTTTGAATTCAACATTGACGAACAGGGGGTCTTTTTGCATTGCCTGCTTGTATTCTTCTATCTTTTGTTCTTCACCGGTTAAATTGCCGTTAATGCCTTCTGCAGCAATAAGAACGCGTCCTTTTAGACCTAAACGCTTACAGAGCGCTAAGTGCTTAATCCTGAATTTCTCTAAATCAGGCATCTGGACATACTTGTAAAAGAGGATGTTTTTCATACTAGCAATGTCACAATACCGATTTAAAAGGTTTACTTAAGGCACAATAACAATGCTTATAAATGCAATGAAAAGGATATTAAATATGAATAAAGGGTGGAAAATAACAATTGGAGGCATAATAGCTGTTATTATGCTTGTTATTGTCTTCTTAGTAATACTAAAACCAGCACGTGCCATAACTCCTGCCTTACTAACTAATGTACAAGGAGAAGTGCAAGTAGATTCTGGAAATGGTTACCAAACAGCAGCAAATGGAATGGAATTGCTGCCAGGTTTCAAAATAAAGACAGGATTGGCAAGCAAAGCATCAATTATATTCTACGATAGCAGCATCATAAGGCTTACTGAAAACACTGAAATAAAAATAAAGTCATTGTCCAGCAAAGGAGGACAAATTGATGTTGGCGTCGAACAGGAAAGTGGCAGAACATGGAACAGAGTACTTTCATTGACAGGAAAAACAAATTATGAAGTTGAAACTCCAAATACAGTTGCAACAGTGCGAGGAACAGCGTTTGGTATTGACCTTAGAGATGGTGATGCTATTTTCGTTGCTGATGGAAATGTTACTGTCACAGAAGATGGAGAACAAACGATAGTTTCAGAAGATCATGCAGTTCACTTTAATGAATCAATAGACGAGGTTGAACAGATAGGATTCCAAGAAAACTGGGAAACGTTTTCAGATGAAAACATACGACAAGATCTTGAGTATATAAAACAACAGAGATTAGAAAGAATAAAAGAACTTTTAGAAGAGAATGAGTTTGTTGTTGAACAAATACAAGCAAGGAATGAGCTTACTGAGGAAGAGATCTTGGAACTATTAGAAACAACGCATCCTGATGATTATGATGAAGAGTTCGGAGCATTTGCTAAACTAATACCTTCTGACTTCGAAGAATACATGGAAGAGACAACAGAGGAAGAAAAGGAGTTAGAGGAAGAGCTCATTGAAGAACAACAGGAGCGATCTATAGCCGAGGAACCGATTACCGAGGAGCCAATCGTAGTAGAGGTACGTGATGAAATCATTGTTGATTCTTTTGTTGAAGAAACCATACCCGTGAGAGATTCTATTGAAGAACCACTGCCGATAGATGTTTATCAATCAGAAATTAGATATGGTTAAAAATAAAAAGCTTCTCTACACCGTAACAGTATCACTCAGTGTAGCAATCATTCTTTCTTTATTCCTTGTAATTGGATTATTCGAAACATGGGAAGCAAAGTTGTCTGATACCTTATTTACTCAACAGCAACCTCTATCAGACATAGTAATAGTTGCCATTGATGATACAAGTTTACAATCTATTGGTAGATGGCCATGGAACAGAGAAGTGTATGCAAAATATCTTCCAATACTCTCAAAGGCAAAGGTAATAGGAATTGATGTTGCTTTTTTTGAATCGTCTGTAAATGATACTCCTTTAATTGAAACGACCAAAAAGCTGAAGAATATAGTCTATCCAGTGGAGTATGAAAAATTCTCTGCAAAAGAGGAATTAATAGGAACAAAGATATTAAAACCGATTCCTGAATTGGCCAAGGTTGCCGCAGGTTTAGGCCACATCAATTTATTTACAGATTCTGATGGCATAACAAGAAAGGTTGCTCTAACAATAGGTGGAATAGAAACATTTGACAGCTTTTCAAAAGTTATTGCAGAGGAATATTTAGAAAAAGAGCTTACTGTACCTGCAACAAAAATAATAATAAATTATATTGGAAAGCCAGGTACATTTACTACAATTTCCTTTTCTGAACTTAAAAAGTTTAAAGAAGAAGATTTTGAAGGAAAAATAATGCTAATAGGAGCAACTGCTCCTGATCTTCATGATGACAGACTAGTTCCGACATCAAAAGGTAAACTTATGCCAGGTGTTGAAATTCATGCAAATATAGTACAACAATTAATAACAAGGCGTTTCTTATTCACTGAATCTAGAGCTTTGGTGATAGGAACTATCTTTTTACTATCTTTATCATTAGGGATATGTTTTTATTATTTTCCAATATGGATAAATTCTCTTATTGCAATCATTATTGCAATCGGATATATTATATTAACTATCAATCAGTTTGATAAAGGGACAGTTTTAAACATATTCTATCCACTAGCAACAACAATATTTTCATTTTTCTCTTTAACAGGATTGTATTACTTTATTGAATTAAAAGAGAAAAGGAAGATAAAGCATGCTTTTAGTAAATATGTCTCACCTATTCTTGTTGAAGAAATAATGAAAAATCCAGAAAGATTAAGATTAGGAGGAGAAAAAAGACCCATTACTATTTTATTTTCTGATATTAGAAACTTTACAACTATTTCAGAAACCCTTGGTCCTGAAAAACTTGTTGCTTTCTTAAATGAATATTTAACAGAAATGACGAATATTATTTTGAAAAACAATGGTTTGGTTGATAAATATATTGGAGATGCAATAATGGCATTCTGGGGAGCTCCTTTAGATGAAAAGCACAGAGAATATCTTGCCTGCAAAACATGCCTTGAAATGGTGGATAAGCTTCATGAATTAAGAAAAGGCTGGAAACATCTGCCACACATTGATATTGGTATTGGCGTAAATGAAGGAGAATGTGTAGTTGGCAATATTGGCTCGCATGAAAGGTTTGACTATACTGCAATCGGAGATTCTGTTAATCTTGCTTCTCGTTTAGAAGGTTTAAATAAACAATATGGAACAAACAGTATCGTTAGCGAATCTGTTTATGAAAAAGTGAATAACAACTTTATATTCAGAGAACTTGATTATGTAAAGGTAAAAGGAAAAAAGAAACCTGTGCAAATATATGAATTGATTGGAACAAAAGTTGACGATAAAAAGAAAAGAGACATAGAAATATTTGAAAATGGATTTAAGAAATATCTTGCAGAGGATTTTGATGGAGCATTAAAAGAATTTTCCAAATTAACAGATAAAGCTTCTCAAGTATTTGTTGAGCGATGTAAGGTATTAAAAGAGAATCCTCCAAAAGAATGGGATGGTTCATTTGAATTTAAAACAAAGTAGTTTTAGAAACATATTTAAAAAAAGTACTTTTTAGATATATATTATGGGAATGTTTGATGAACTTCTTGTTGAGCATGTCTGTCCTACTTGCAAATCTATCTTGCCTGATTATCAAACAAAAGCTTTAGAGTGTTCTCTTGCAAAATATGCTCTTGGAGACAAAATAGATATGCCAGACGTGCATATCGTTGAAGGAGATTTTGAGATTCATGACTATTGTGTAGATTGCGAAACGGGGATGCATGGAAGAGCATATGTCAAGGAAGGCAAAATACATAAGATTACACAATTTGATGAGGATGGCATTGAGAGAATAGTTGCAGAACTTAAAAATAAAGACAGTTGAAATTAAATAGTTCTATTAAAATCCAAGAAAATTGCTTTGGAGGATATATCCCCCTAAGAGCATAAACATATAAATAAGCTTCTAGTGCTGGTTGGTATGCAAAATTATTGGGGGATAAGAGTTGCAACAAATGATGAAGGTATTGGAATATTAGCAAGAAGGTATTCTGGAGATTTTCAGCGCATTGCTATCGGAGAAGCTAATGCGGTCAAATATTGGTTGCATCTAAAGAAGGAAAATCACTCATATCATGTAATGATCTCAAAGAGTACCAATCCACGCCCAGATTATAACATAGTAATAACTGTTATAGGCTCTGAACAAAAAGGAGTTGAAGAGATTATAGAAGGATTAGAACAAAAGATGAAAATAAAAACAAGAGAAGCTCCTGCTTCATTACAGCAAACAGCAAAAGAAATGTCTAAGATTTTTGCATAATGGTAAAAGATATCATTTAAAAAAAGGAGATTGTGTTTTTTATTCTAAAGGAATTAATTATAAGCACCTAAAAGGACTTACACTTTTAGCAATCGCGGTTCCGCCATTTGATCGTAAAAAGAGAGTTTACGTAGAGTGACCGAGCCCAAAATTGAATATAATCGCTGTTATATTCCCAGTAGGGCTGAAATTTAGTGCAATGTCCCAAAGGGAAACCAAAGAGCTAAATTTTAGTGGCGGTCGTTCCATCAAGCGAGCGTGGCGAGCGTTGTTCTTGATAGGTATTGATTTCTACAGGAGGCCTAGCATTATACTACCTCACATCTACCCTAAAACCATAATCCCGAGCTAGTTCTCCTTCCAATGCATATATATATCTTGGGTCAGTAGGACTAATGAGTTCCATTTTAAGATAGTATGTGTCACCTACTTTGTCATCATATTCAAGAAACAAGCCTTCTTTAGCCTTAATCTCTTCAAGTGTAGACCTAAGACGTTTTATATCTGGAACATCTTTTATGACAACTAACCCCAATTCACCATGATTAACTGTGACATTCGCAATATGAATCTCGTTAAGATTATTAGGATCATTAGGGTCTTCATCAATAGATATCATAATAGTTCTATAGAATCCCGGAACTGGTTTATTTTCTGTGACTGGAGGATTGTCTGTCTTACATGAAGACAATAATAACATAAGTGGTATTAACAACAATGAAATTATCATAATTTCCCTTTCCATATCCTCACATTGATGATATTAGGCTTATATAAGTATTATTATTTTAAGATAAAGTTTTACTCAGAAACCTATATAAACCCCCATTAATAAACACTTCTTAAAGATGGCCGATAAGACATACAAAGTAGATCTTCTGGTGATAGGAGGCGGTTCTGGACTAAATATCATTCAAATACCGAGTGATATCAAAGTAGCTATTGTTGAGAAAGGGCCAATGGGCGGAACTTGCTTAAATCGTGGCTGTATCCCTTCCAAAATTATTATTCATTCTGCTGATGTTGCTGAATTAATTAAAAAATCAAAGGACTTTGGCATAAATGCAAAAATCAATTCTATTGATTTTGCAAAAATAACAAACAGGGCTTCAAAGCTTGTTGATGAAGAAGCAAAAGATATTGAAAGAAACATTAAGGCTGCAAAAAATATTATGTTATTCAAAGGAGAAGGAAAATTTATTAGTGACAGAACACTGAAAGTTGGTAATAATGTCATTAAAGCAAAAAAGGTAGTTATTGCAGCTGGTTGCAGGCCTGCAATTCCGCCAATGCCTGGATTAAAGGATGTTGATTATATAACAAGCGCTGAAGCATTACGATTAAAAAAGCAACCAAAAACAATGACAATACTTGGTGGAGGCTATATTGCAATCGAGCTTGCACATTTCTATGGCGCATTAGGAACAAAAATCAACATCATACAAAGAAGTGATGTTTTACTCAGCAGGCAAGATCGAGAAATAGCAGAAAAGTTTACATCAAGCTTTAGAAAAAAATATAATGTGCTTACAGAGCATGATATCATAAAGGTTTGGCAAAAAGGCAATAAATTTTATGTTCTTGTAAAAGATAAAAAAGGAAAAGAAAAAACAATTGTTTCTGATCAACTCCTTGTTGCATTAGGCTTAACACCAAATACTGACATTTTAGATGTTGTAAAAACAGGAGTGAAAGTCAACAAAAATGGATATATTGTAGTTAATGACTATTTACAAACATCAAACAAAACCATCTGGGCATTAGGGGACATTATCGGAACATTTTTACTAAAGCACACTGCAAACTATGAAGCTGAAATTGTTTATTATAATGCACTTTCAGGCCAGAAAGTAAAAAGAGACTATCTTGCAATGCCCTATGCAATCTTTTCCTCTCCACAGATTGCAGGGGTTGGAGCTACAGAAGATGAGCTCAAGGAAAAGAAAATTAAGTATATTATTGGCAAGCATCAATATATCAAAACAGGCATGGGAGAAGCTTTACAAGATGAAGAAGGATTTGTCAAAGTGCTTATTGATCCAAAAACAAAGAAATTTTTGGGGTGCCATATTCTTGGAACAGATGCCTCGACATTGATTCATGAAATTATTGTAGCAATGAGAAACAATTTAACCGCAGACCAAGTGCTCAACACTATTCATATTCATCCTGCTTTATCAGAAGTTGTGCAACGGGCTGTGAATAATGCTTTAACACAGCTTCAATAATAACAAAAACTGGGCTTCGTCCTCTTAGCCATATAATGCATAATAAAGTTTATGGTTATGAGAAACAGAGAAGTATGCTTTTTTGTACGGCTTATGTTTTGGAAACAGCTTCATAGAGCACTATACCCTGGTGTGCTTTATTAAATTTTGCACCATAATGTTTATAAAAAACATACCTATAAGTGCTCTCATGAGAGCAACGCAATACACTCCTGTAATTTTGCTCCTGCTATTAATCTTCATTACCGGTTGCCTACTCACTAAACCAGAACTTAAAGCTCCTGAACTGAATGAAACAGAAAAAGCAATGGGCATCAATGTAACAAAAGAAGGTATCAAGTATTTAGTTGATCCAGCCAAAGTTCTTCCAGGAGGGCCACAAAAAGGTGGCATTGGCGTAGACCGTGGAATACCAGCAATTAACAAGCCAAAATTTATTTCTGTTCAAGAAGCAGATACGTGGATTGATGACAATGAACTAGTGATGTTTCTAGATTACAAAGGAGTCAAGAGAATCTATCCGCTGCAGATCATGGTTTGGCATGAAATTGTGGATGATGTTGTTGCAGGAGATCCGCTGTTAATCAGTTATTGTCCACTGTGTGGTTCTGCAATAGCATATGAGAGAAACATTAATGGCAAAGTAGTTGAATTTGGAACAACAGGCAAATTGTACAATTCAGATTTAGTTATGTATGATGATAAAACAGACACATTCTGGACACAAATTGGTGGATTAGGTATTATTGGGCCATTGACAGGAACAAAGTTGAATCCTGTTTCCATAGATACATTAGTGTGGGAGGACATCAAAACAACACATCCTGATGCACAAGTCTTGAGCAAAGAGACAGGATTTTCAAGAGATTACGGAAGAGATCCTTATGGAAATTACTACTTTGAAGATTATCTATTGTTTCCTGTTGAACATGAAAGTAAAAAAGTGAGCCCAAAAACAGTTGTATTTGGCATTGAAGTGAATGATGTGTTTAAGGCATACAAAGAAGAAGATATTAAAGAATTAAAAGAAATTGATGATGTTATTGATAGTGTTAAAGTTAAAATAACACGAGATCGAGCAGGCATTGTAAAAATAATTAATATTGATACTGGCAAGGAAATCATTAAAGAAAGAGACTTCTGGTTTGCATGGTATGCATTCCATCCAGATACACAACTATATCAACGAACAACATGAGAAATAATTCAGTTCTAAAGCTGATATCCAGTATTCTGCTCGTAGCACTAGTAATTGTATTATTTATCTTATATCAAAAAGACATCATCAATTTCGCTTCTTCATTTGCATACATTAGCACACACCACTATCTCAGCTGGCTTCTCTTTATTCTTCTTTATATTCCTGTTACGATTGCAATACTGCCAACGGTTGTTCTCAATATTGGTGCTGGCCTTATCTTTGGACCATGGATGGGATTTATCATAAGTATTGCTGGTGCAACAACCGGTGCCATGCTCTCTTTTTTCATTTCACGCTATCTGTTTCATGACTTTTTTCACCAACGTTTTTCTCGTACTCGCTTTTTGCAATGGAGTCAATTAGAAGATCAAAATAAATTAACTGGTCTTGGATGGGTGTTAAGATTAGTTCCAATTTTTCCATTTGGCTTGCTAAACTATGGCATGGCATTGACAAAAATAAACATCCGCAACTATTTTGTTACAACATTCTTTGGCATTATGCCAGGAACCTTTGCATTTGTATTTTTAGGTGACTCGCTTAACAACATATTCTCAGTGAAATTTATTACTGTTGCGCTTGCATTACTAATACTAACGTTTGTGACATATCGCTTCAGGCATAGAATTATTTTCAGAGAAGCAGGAGAGATTGACATCAATCTCAGAGGCACTAAAATTACTGTAAATCCGTCCTCTCATAAGAAACATTAATAAACCTTACACAATAAATAACCACTAATGAAAAAAGTATCCAAAGCACAATACTTCAACTTAAAAGAGGAGCTTGCAAAGGAGCATTTTAGAGTTGCAATATTTGGTTCTGCAAGAATTAAGAGAACAAGTAAGTATTATAAGGAAGTCTATGAGCTTGCCAAGATGATGGGTACAACAGGCATTGATGTTGTTTCTGGTGGTGGTCCTGGTATTATGGAAGCTGCCAACAAAGGACATGAGGATGGCAAAAAACAGGCAAGGCGAGAAGGCACACATTCATTTGGACTCACTATCAGACTTCCAGAAGAGCAGAGAGATAACATACACTTTGATATGAAGAAGGACTTTCAGCGTTTTACCGCCCGATTGGATTACTTTATACAGCTGTCCAACGCTGTTGTGGTAGCTACTGGTGGTGTTGGGACTTTGCTTGAGTTTCTCTATACATGGCAGTTAGTGCAGGTGGAAAAGGTCTATGATATACCTATTATATTACTCGGTGATCAATGGCCTCCACTCATTGAATGGATCAGAAAAGGTCCTTTGAAAAATGGGCTTCTCAGTGAAACAGACCTTGATGCACTTTATCTAGTAAAGGATGCTAAAGAAGCATTTAAGATTATTAAAACTACTCATGAAACTTTTAAAAGAACTTCTGCGTACTACCACGGTAAGAAATTAGTTAGATAATTATTTTACTGTAACAGTTCCTGTTGCTTTCAGCACATTGCTTGCAGGCCAATAACTTTTGTACTGGAATGATTGTGTTGCAGTAAATTCTAAAGTTTTTGTGCCGCCAGGAGGAACTTTTCCTGTATCACCCCACACACTGCTTCTAAAATCAAGTCCGCCATAGTAAGTTCCTTTGCTTCGTACTTTAAAAGTTATTTTTACAGTATCTCCTTTGTTCACTTCAACAGATGAAGGATACAAACCAGCATCATCTGCTTCAATAGTAAATTCTTTTGTTGAAGGTGGAGGAGTGATTGGTGCAGTTGGTTGTGCAGTTTCTTTTATCTCAGGAATAGTTTGTGGAGCTGGTTGAGGTGCTGGAGTAGGCTGAGGGGCGGGTTCTGGAATGGTAACTTGAGTTGGAGCAGATGTTGGTTGCACTGGCTGCTTTACTAAAGCACATGCTGCAAAAATTAAAAGCAGAGTTAAGAAGATAAAATATCGTATTTTACTCATAGTGATAAGAACAAGAATACTATTTAAAAACTTTATGAAAAGGGAACATTTAAATAACCAAGAATCCTAAGATAAGAATATGGCAGAGCTTAACTCAAAGAAAGTTTCTTTGTCGCTCGGAATTCTATTTGCTATACTTCATACTGCTGGTGTTATAGCAATTCTTAACGGCATCATTGGTTTTGCTCAAAGAGTTCATTTCATATCAGAGCAAGTAACTGTTCTTTCATTTAACATTGGAGACTTTATTACTGGTATTGCAGGAGCATTTATTGCAGGTTATGTTGTTGGATGGTTATATTCACTAATTTACAACAAATTAAAATAAATTATTTCTTTCTATACACAATCTTTATCTTATCATCGTCTCGTAATGGCAATGCTTCATACAGTTTATTTGGCTGGTCATTCACAAAGAACTCAAGCGTATAGTTTTCATCAATGCATTCGTTAAATAGACATGTGGAGTTAAATTGCTTGCCCCAGATTGTGAAAAAATCCCTTAAATAAAACTGATGTGAATAAGGACCTTCTACATGCAACTTACCAGAACCATCATGTGTATGGGTCACTCGCATTCCCTTTGCAGAGATCCCTGTGTTTGGCGGAACAGGGAATGGCTCTCCTAGAAATTCAATTTCTAAGTCCACATGGTCATGTAATGCCAAATTGGTATGTGCTTTGAGATTGTAATCCAGAGGATCAGCTCGTATATTCCCTATAACAAAATAGATACCAATGACAACAGCAAGCACCGTGATAATCCATCCTGTTGCTTTCATAGTAAATTAAATTTTCTTCCTCCTTAATAAATTTGCATTTGTAACAACAGTAACAGAAGATAATGCCATGGCAATCTCAGCAACGACAGGATGCAAGAGTCCTGCAATTGCGACTGGAATTGCAATTACATTGTATGCAAATGCCCAGAAGAGATTTTGCTTTATTTTACTGAAGGTTGCTTTGCTTAAATTAATTGCCTGCACAACTCCGAGCAATGAGCCTTTGGCTAGCACCAAGTCTCCAGCTTCAATGGCAATGTCTGTTCCTGTACCCATAGCAATGCCAACATTAGATTGCTTTAATGCTGGCGCATCATTAATACCATCCCCAACAAATGCAACCATACCTTGCTGTTGTAGTTCTTGAACCTTTTTTGCCTTTTCTTCTGGAAGCACATTCGCAAGTACCTCTTGTATTCCAACCTGGCGTGCAATAGCTTCTGCAGTTCGTTCATTGTCTCCAGTGATCATAACTGTTTTAAGACCCATTGCATTGAGCTTCTGTATTGCTTCTACTGAATCGTCCTTCACAGCATCAGCTACTGCAATCATGCCAATGACTTTTCTATTTTCTACAACAATCATGGTTGTTTTTCCTTCATCCTCTAATTTTTGTAATACTTCTTCATATGCCTTCAATGATATTTTATTTTCTTCCATTAATGTTCTATTTCCTATAAGAATGAGCTTATTGTCAAGTTTACCCTCAACCCCTCTTCCTCGCAAGACTTTAAAGCTTCTTACTGTTTTGTATTTTCTGAGATTTGCCTTATCTACAATTGCCTTGGCAATGGGATGCTCACTTAATTTTTCAAGGTTTCCTGCTACTTCAAGAAGGTGCTTTTCTGTAGCAAATGAACGTACATCAGTGACTTCTGGTTTTCCTTTTGTTATTGTTCCTGTTTTATCCAAAACAATGATTTTAACTTTCTTCATTGTCTGGATCGCTTCACCTTTTCTGATTAAGATTCCATTCTTAGCTCCCATTCCAGAACCAACCATTAATGCTGTAGGCGTTGCCAATCCTAGTGCACATGGACATGCAATGACAAGAACAGATATTGCAGCAGCTAAAGTCGTGCTTAAATTGCCTGTAAAGTAAAACCATCCAGCAAATGTTAAAACAGTTATTGCCAATATGGTGGGGACAAAGATATTAGTTATGCTGTCTGCTACTGCTTGTATAGGAACCTTTGTACCTTGTGCTTCTTGTACTAATTTAATGATATGGGCTAAGAAAGTATCTTTTCCAACTTTTGTTGCCTTAACATATAAAACTCCATCTTGATTGATTGTCGCTCCAATAACACTGCTTTTTGCTCTTTTTTCAACAGGCAAACTCTCTCCTGTGACCATACTTTCATCAACAGCACTTTCTCCTTTTACAACAATTCCATCTGTTGGGATCTTTTCTCCTGGCTTGACAATCATTACATCCCCAATCTTAATTTCAGAAATAGGCAATTCAATCTCTTTTCCATCTCTTACAACTCTTGCTGACTTTGCGCCTAACTCAAGTAATTTCTTGATCTCTCTGCTTGCCCTTCCTCTAGCTAGCGCTTCAACGTATTTTCCTGTAATAAAGAAGGACATGATCATTGCAGCAACTCCCGAATAATCTTGTACAATACTAAAGAAAGACATTATGCCTGTCAAATATGCAACAATAGTACCCAATGCAATTAATGAATCCATGTTAAAATAAAGTGTAATGAATCCTCTCATTCCTCCTTTTATTGTAGGCCAGCCAAAGATAAAAATAACAGGGAATGCAAGAACAAGAAGGATTATTGATGTTATTTTTACTTCAAAGAACATTATTCCAAAGAATCGCTCTGCCAGCATGATAATTGCTATTGGAATTGTAAACAACCAAGATAGCCACATTCTTTTAGTCCAGTCCTTGATCTCTTTATCTTCAGGCATTCCATGTTCGTGGCCTTCATGAGCATGTATTTCATGAGCAGAATGTTTCATCTCCCCAAAATGAGTTTTTACTTCAAATCTTGGTTTTTCATGCATCATCTTTTCATGCTCTTCTGCTGTCATAGAAGGCATTTCAGGGGCCATTCCTTCAAAAGAAACATTAGTTGCAGAATAACCTGTTCTTTTTACTGCTTTTATTAGAACTTCTTCAGTAACAGAATCATCAATTTCAACATACCCTTTTTTAGAAAGCAAATTAACATTTGCTGATTTGACACCTTGAGTTTTCTTTAAGCTTCGCTCAATATTCATTGCACAAGAAGCACAATGCATTCCTTCGATGTCTATCACTGCTTTTTTTGTCATTTATTTTAATATTACCTCATATTTACCTAAAGCTTCAATCTCTTTTTTTAATGCTTTCCAATCCAAAACATCAGAGTTGTACTCAACAACAGTTTTCCCTGTTTTGAAATCAACATTACAGGAAATAACCCCAGGAACATCTTTGCATATGTCTTCTATTAATGCCTTGCATGATTTACAGTCAGTACCTTTAATACGAATTGTTGTTTTCATACTATTTCAAACACCCCTGGTCCTGCCATTCCCATCCCACAAGTAAATTGAATTCTGCCTTTCTTTTGTGGTGTAAATGTAATTGTTGTTACCTCGCTATTGGATAATCTTTGCGTAACACTAATCTGAGGAGCGCTAATGATCTTTGCACACCCTTGTGCCTGTCTGCCATCGATCTGCCATCGTACAGGAATTCCTTGCTTAATAGTAAATTGATTTGGATAATAATCTAGACCAGTAACTTTCATGTCGACAACCTGTTCTTCTCCTACAAGCTGCGCAGTTTGAGTTTCATCTAAAGAAGGTAGTGCAACCCCTGCTAATGTTAAGCCACCTTTAATACTTATGATACCAAATACAATAACTAGAACTGCAGCAGTTTTAACAAAGTAGCGATATGCATTTCCCTTTGTGAAACTTGAAAGTGCTCCGATAGAAAGTAATGAAGGTAATGTTCCTAAAGAAAAGAAGAACATTGTCATGGCACCAACAACAAAGCTACCTGTGCTTAATACATATAATTGCAATGCTTGTGTAAACCCGCATGGGAAAAAGAATGTTGCTGCTCCGAATAAGAATGGTGCACGCTTGTTATTACTTGCATCAAATACTTTGTGTGCAATGGATTTAGGAATCCTGATGGGGATGTTGAAGATATTCAACATTTGCAAGCCAAGCAGAATCATAACAATGCTCGCTATGAGTGTTAGATATCCATTCATAGTGTTTGAAAGAGTAAGTGTAGAACCAATAACACCAACAAGACCGCCAAGCACTGTGTATGAAATAATTCTGCCTATGTTAAAATAAATGTGCGGTTTGAACTTCTGAATACCAGCCAGATGTGAATTTTCTTGATTGTACTTTGCAGCAAGTGATAATAATAAACCACCAGTTACTGCCAAACATGTTGAGAGTGCAGCAACAAGACCGACAATAAATACGAGTCCATAACTCATTGTATCAGAAACGCCAATATCTGGAAGAATGTTAAACTGCTTGAGCACAAAGTAAATACCAACCAGAATCAGAAAGATTGCTCCTGTTTCAAGGTGCTCTTTTTTGAATTCATAGTTTTTGCTGTTTTTTTTAGAGTTATCATCATCAAATGCAGTGACTGTATAGCCATGTTCTTTTATTGCTGCATTCAACTCAATAAGATCAGGGTCACAGCTACAATAAAGCTCAGCCTTGCCAGAAGCATGATTAACATTGACTTTTTCTATGCCAGGAATGCTCTTGAACTTACGCTCAACAAGAACTTCACAGCTGGCACAATGCATGCCATTGATATTTACACAGACTTTCTTAAGCTCTTTACCGCCCATAGTATATCTTATAGAGAAACGCTTTATAAAGCTAGTGGTGAAACTAGTTTCACGAGCAGTAGCGAGTAAAGCCCAAGAAAAGCTTTGCTTTTCTGGGCCCATTCGAACTTGTTCGAATTGGGCTTGTTGAACTTGTTCAACATTGTTTCAGTGCTTTAGAATAACTATGTTTGTCATACCACGTCGCTTTCTTTCTATTAAACCTTTACCTTCTAATTTATCAAGAATTCGCGTAATTTTAACTTTTGTTAAGTTTGCTTTTCCAACGAGCTCTGATTGCATAACAGAACCTTGTGTATCAAGGATGAGCTCAAAGATTCTCTTTTCTTCATTAGCAAGTCCGCTAATAATCTTTTGATAATGTTCTTTGGAGATCTTCTTTGGTTGCAGCTGCTCTTTCACTCTCATTACTTTAGTAACAATTCTTTCTTCTTTGCTAAAGAAAATCAAATACAACCCAATTGCAACAACAAACAAAAGGACTACAAGGTTAATCTGCATTTGTTGCTTGCTCACTTGTTCATGCGGACATGCAAAACCACTAACAGCACACGTAGCGCCTGCTAAATCAAGAATTGCTGCGTTATAGGAATAAATTACATATCCCATCAGAACAGCAATACCAATAACCAAATAACCTACAACCTTATTTCTCATATAAAGGCAGACAGGGAATTGGTTTATAAAGATACTGGAAAAGTTTTTATAGTCTATTTGGCAAAATATGATAAAAATGGCGTTAGATATTAATTCAATCATCGCAGCAGTTGCTATGGTTGCTGATGGTGTTGGAGAAGCGCTCGTTGCTTTATCAGTTGGGTTTGCTGCCAAGCCTACGGCAATTGGTCTTGCTTTGGCTGCAGTCTTGATGTTTTTCTTTGGTGCAGTAACTCCAGTTGGATTCCAAGTTGAATCGCTAATTGTTGCCGCTAGAAAAGTAAAACAAAGAATACATCTGCTCCATGTTGTAATCTTAGCAGGTATTGTTGGTGCTATTTTAGGTGCCTTTGGCTTGTTTCAGGTTCTATCAGATTTCATAGGAAATGTGGTATTGAGTGGAATGTTAGCAGGTGTTGGAATATTATTAGTCCTTGCAGCAGCTGACATGGCTAAGAGGCAAAAAACTGTTGGCTTAACATCAATTGTTATTGCTGTTGTTGTTTATTTATTAACAAAAGATCTTGTTTATTCATTAGTTGCAAGTGTTGTTGCTGCCGCAATTGTTTCGAGATTTGTAAAAACAGAATCCATAAGCGTCTCAATGAAGAATGAGAAAATAGAACTTATCTCAAGTTTCAAACAAGGCACCTTCTTTAAAACTTTATTCTCTAAACCAGTAATTGCCGGTGCACTGGCGTTGCTGGCATTAAGAATAGGAACAAGCCTTGCATTCTCAAATATTGATGCTGATCTTGCTGGAGGAGTTGATCCTAAAACAGATGCAGTCAATGTCATTGCAGGTTTAGGTGGAGTTGCAAGCGCATTATTTGGAGGAGCTCCAACTGAGCCATTAATATCTGCAACAGCTGCAACATCTAGTCCTGTTTTGTCCGGAGTAGTCTTTTTAGCAATAATGGCAGTAGTCTGTTTCTTCCTTCTAATTCCTAAATTAGCTAAAATACTTCCTGAACAAGTCATTGCAGGATTTTTATTTGTGCTTGGAGGATTAATTGCATTCCCAGAGAATATAGCTGCAGCAGTTCAAGCAAATGCAGTTGTTGGAGGAATAACTGCTCTTGTGACAGCTGTTTCTGATCCTTTCACTGGAATGGTTGTTGGAGTTGTATTCAATTATTTAACAGTGTCATTAGGGCAAGCCACTGCAGTTGGAATGTTCGCATTAGCTGGTTCTGCTTACTTTCTTAACAAACCTAAAGGGAGAGAATTGCTACAGAAGATTTCTGAATTAAGAATAAGAAGATAAAATGTTACCTCTAAAACCAGGGCCAATAGGAAGAAATCCCGCATTGGTTGTAATTGATGTACAGTATGATTTTACTGATCCAAAAGCGCCTGTTAGCTGTCCTGCTTGTTCTGTAAAAGGAGGAACAAAGCAAGTTATCAAGAATATCAAGAAAGTAGTTGATGCTGCTAGGAAAGCAAATATTCCTATTATTTTTACTAAAGAATCACATAACCCAGACTTTTCTGATTATGGTTCTGAATTGCTCTCTGTTGAGCTTTCGCATACATTATCAGGAACAAAGGCAGAAAAGGTGGTTGATGTCTTCAAAGTGGAAAGGGACATGAAAGGTGTTGCTCCTGGTTACTTAGCAAGGCCTGCTGAATATTTTGAACATAAGAGAAGATATAATATTTTTTTCAGGACAAACATTGAACACATATTGAAGACGTACGATATTGATTCTATCATTGTCACAGGTGTTGCTACTAACGTTTGTGTTCTATTTAGTTCACAAGGAGCGCATGAAAGAGATTATGTTTTTAGAGTTATAAGAGAATGTACTGCAGGAACTGATGATTATATGCATGAAGCCGCGCTTAAATTCTTGGATTATCTGCAGCCAGGAGGAGTCCAGTCAATGGATGCTGTTCTTAAAGCATTGAAGAAATACAAAGGCAATCCAATTGTAAAGAGAGTCAAAAAGACAGGAGTTGTCTATCCTAAGCCTGCAGTCAAGAAGAAGCTGAAGAAGAAATAGTTCTTTTTTCTTTATTTAATAGTGTTATTATAATATAAACAACAAGTGCAATAACTGGTGCTATAAGTGTTCCAAATCCATCCCATGTACTAGTAAAGATTGTATTCTGTATGTACAGAATTGTATTTTGCTTTCCATAGATTGTTGGCGTTAGAACAAAGAAAAGTATTCTGCTGATCATGCCTATCCAAATTGCCCACCATGCTGCTGTTGTGTTTGCTTTTTTCCAGTAAAAGCCAAGCACAAATGGCACAAATGCAGAGGCAAAGATAATATCAAAAGTTAACGCAAGTAACGCTCCAGGTGCTGGCAAGAGGATTGCAGTAAGAATACCAAGAATAATAACGGGAAGTAATGTAAGCCTTGTTGATATAAGTAATCGCTCTCTTTTTGCTAAGAAGCCTTTCTTAACACGCTCTCCAAGTTGAATTCCCATTAGATTGTGTGTAATGACAGCAGATGTTTGCAGCATGGCACCATCACTAAATGCCATTGAAGATCCTATAATTGCAATAAGAATAAAGACAGCAACTAAAATTGGAGTAAAGTTAAATAACAGGTCAAATATGACTGGATTTGCACCAGGAATAAAACCTTCTATTCTAAAAACATTTATTGCAATAATTCCAGTTAATGAAAAAAGTAAACCAACAATTACGTATCCTAAAGATGCCCAAAGACAGGATTTTTTAGCTATTTTTGGAGTTTTTGCAGCAAGCACTCGAGCAATAAAATCAATAGCAACAATATCACCTAAGCCAAGTGCAAATATTGTTGCCCAGTTAATGAGTGCACCATGTGAAATATTGGTGAACTGTGTTAATGAATAACCAAGCGAAGTAGTTATTGCAGGATCAAATTGAAGAACATTCAGAATGCCATATTTTAATTCAAAAAATACTACTGAAAGTATTCCTCCAATAGCAACCAGCGACACATAAAAAATGTCCATGACTGTATCTGAAATTAATCCGCCTAGGAATGTATATGAAAAGATAAGCGCTGCAATAATAATTAATCCTAGCACATAAGGAATGCCAAATAAACTCTGTGCTAACAATGCGACCGCAGCAAGATTTCCAGCTAGCAAAATTCCATAAGCAAAAATTGTTATCCATGATGTAAGAACTTCAATTTTTCTGTCATAAACTCTTCTAAAAAAATCAATGAGCGTAAGCAGTTTCATTCTGTTGAGCTTTTCAGCAAAGAACATGCCTGTTAGGAACAGGGTAATACCGAGTCCAAGCGGCAGCACTAAACCGCTCCAAAAGCCAGTGTAAAATACATTTTCAATGTTTCCAAGCGTAACATTCGCATCAATACCTTGCCCCATTAAGGCGGCGGCACCCCACCAAATAGGAAGCGCTCTCCCTGCCAACAGATAGTTTAACGCCTTTCCTTTGACAAACTTTGAGACATAGAAGCCAATAGCAATAATAGCAAGAAGTCCGATGATAACACCAATACGGATAGGGTCTACCACAATAAACGAGAAGCTGGCTCTGTTCTTAAAGGTTTCTTAGCTCTGCTTTTTAATACAGAATCTCCAAACAAAATGTTATTTTTATTTTATTTTCATATGCTTTACAAACGGATCAAGTATATACTTGAATCCGAGCCAAGAAACAACAAGTAGTATTCCTGTGTGTATTGCCATAAACTCGAATACAAATTCTAGTGAGTATCCTTCCAAGTAATAGTGTACTTGCAAAAGTATGCCGGTAACAAGTGAAACTGACAATACCCTTGTCCACAATCTTTTCTTTTGAACAAGTAAATATGTAAAGGGGAGTTTAACAAAAAGCTGATTTACTTGTAGTGTAAAAAGAGCAATAGCCTAGCCAACAATAGCAAGAATAACAATGAAAATTGCAAGTGAGCTTTGCTTTTTCATATGTACCATATTTAAATTTTTGTTATTTAAAATTTTCTGTAATTTGGTAAATACAGTAGAATTCTTTCTAGTTCACAACAAAGTACAACTTTCCGTCATGCGCACTGCCGCCGAGCCAAACTGCATGATATCTTATTTCGTAAGTTCCTGATTCTAATATTGGCGGCTGCACAACCAATCCAAGCCTATTTCCGGCTAAATCTCCTTCCGCAGCAATAGTTCCCTGCAGATCAAGAATCTGTATGGTGCTGCCTTTTACGATTGGGAAGTTGAATGAGATAGATACAACTGATGGAGAAGATGTTCTTTCTCCATGACGTGGGGTTGAGGAGACAAAATGAACTGTCCTCTCTTCTTTGTATTCAAAAGTTGTTGTTTCTTCCTTAACTTCTGCTTTTGCAACAGCTAGGAACTCAAATCCATTTGCAAAGGTATAATGATCTCCGTCTGGATTTGTTACAATGACGTCAAGCTTTAATGGATAATGTCCAGGAACAGTCACTTCTAATGTTTCAGAATTGACAAAATTCACATCCCCAAACAGATGATGGAAAAATACGGTCGTCCCTTCAACAAAGTTTGTTCCTTTAACGGTTACTTTGATTTTGCCTGTTTCAGGAGCAGTATTTGGAGTTATTGATGTAACTGTTGGAGCTTGGGTGTCAGGAGCAGTGACCATCATAGCTGAGATTTCAGGAGGGTTCCCTACAATTATTGTTCCTTTCATAGAAGGGTGTATTCCACAGATGTACCGCCAAACGTCTTCATCTGCAAAAGTGTAAGAATATTTGTCTCCTGGTTTCAGAACTTCACTTTCAATTACTTTGCTGGTTTTCGGATCTGTTAGGGCAACAGTATGATCAACATCATCTCTATTGATCCAAAGTATTGTTGCTCCTAGCTTTATATGAACTGCTGTTGGAAGGAAAGCTAAATCATCAATGACAACCTCAACTTGATCAGAATCAAAGCTCACAACAGTGCCAGCAACCATTTTTTCTGCAGCTGGCGGAAGAGCTTGCCTTGGACAGGCAACAAGAAGTATGCTTAAGATAAGAAGAATCGATACTGTTGATACTGTTATTTTTTGCATCATGATGAGCTTTGTTTTTTTAATTTGATTAATCTGTCTTTATACTCGAAAAATATCCACGAAATAGGCCAGAGAATGAAGAAGTGAATTCCTAAGAATAAAATCACAAATTCAATGCCATAGCCTTCAAAGTAATATCTAATCTGCAGCACAGAACTGACAACTAAAGCTAGAATAAGTGAAGCAATTACTGGAGGAAGCTTTCTGACAAAGAAATAAATAATAAAGCTGTAGATCGTTCCAAAAATAACTTTGTTTCTAAAATATCTGTCTGGAACAGCGTACTCTGGATCTATGATGTGAAATAAGTAATCAACAAAAGTAAAAACAATAATTACTCCAGCAATGAGAAAGAAAGGAGCAAGATACTTTTTTATTTTAGTTTTCATTTTACAATAATCTTTCCAAAGAATGGAGGTCCTGGATTCAAGTGATCATGATAACCCCAGCTTCCAACTTGATTAAATGTAAATGACCAGCTATCGCCTGGCGCAAGGCCTTTGCATGCATCAAACTTGCTTCCGATGCAACCACCTGCTTCCGGATACACCTTGTGTGTTGGATGCATGGCTGATGCTGGCCAATGAGTATCTGTGTTTTTATTTATCCACGTAACAGTATCACCAACTTTAACCTTAAGTTCAGCTGGGTTAAAGCCAGATGATGTGATTTCAACAGCATTAGGAGGTAATTGGGCTGATGGTTGCGTTGCAGGTTGAGATGAAGGTGCTGCTGGTTGTTGAGGTGCTTGATATCGGGCACATGCTGCAATCAAGAATATAGTAAGAATCAATGTTAAAATTGTCCATCGCTTCATCTTTATTGTAATATTTTACATGAGGTTTAAAAAGATTATGATTTGATTTTAGTTACTTCTTTCCTGACAGATGATGTATCCCAAGGACAATGAACAGCAAGCCAAGTATTGTCACCGATAATCCGCCTGTGGCACTCATCATTCCAAACCTCATCATGCTATAGCCAGTTCCGCCTGAATACAGAACTGCAAGTACTCCTCCTACAACTTCTATCCATCCTAAAGTTTTGACGTCCATATGTTCACCTCATTTGTTATTCATTGCCTTCTTGGTTAATTCAAGATTACACGTATGATACTTTGTGCACCAGTCTTCGCAGGTTTTTGCATCCTCTTCATCTTCGTACAAAAATCCGCACATTTCGCATGAAAAGCATACTTTGTTTTTGTAATATGACTTTTTCATCTTATTCTCACTCTCTTTTCTATACACCAAGTATCATGTCCATATAAAAATATCGAAAATGCTGCAATTGCAAGGCCAATGTCTCGTACTGCAATGTCATTATAGCCTAGACTAATTCCAATAGCTGCTATATGTAATGTTGCTAACAAAGCAGCAAAGCGCGTTAAAAAACCAACCAAAAGTGCTACTCCAAGGATTGTTTCAAAAATACCATTAATGACCATGAAAGTCAACGATGCTATTAGCTGCGAAGGGAACCATTGTGGCAAATAACCAACAAGCATTTGAGGTTTGAATATGTTTGTTAACCCGAACCAAAGCAAAAGAAGAGCAATGCCGATTCTGAGCACTGCTGGTGCATATTTTTGATATTTATCTAACACCATAAAAGCTACAATGCTGCTTTCTTTTATAAATTTTCTTTAACTTTAAAGAAAAGATTTAAAAAGGAGCGCATATCCGAAATATACATTGAGGGTGTTTTATGACAGAAGAAAAGGCAGATCCGCCAAAACAACATAAGCGTAGCGAAACCATCACAATAGAAAAAGCAACTGTGTGGAAGATAGCAACAGGAATTCTTGCATTGATTGTGATTATAATGTTCTTGAACAAAGGTGGCCAGCCTAGTTTGCCTAGTGCTCCAGCACCTACCGGAGCTCCGGCTGCAGGTGACGAGTTCCCAACAGCTGCTGTTGATATGAAAAAATTAGCTGATGATGATTCATTCATTGGAAAGGCAGACGCACCAATAACGATAGTTGAATTTAGTGATTATCAATGTCCATTCTGTGCTAGATTCTTTTCACAAACATTGCCTTCAATCAAGTCAAAGTATGTTGACACAGGAAAAGTAAGGTTAGTATACAGAGACTTTCCACTGGGCTTCCATGAAAACGCGCAAAAGGCAGCAGAAGCAGCTGAATGTGCAGGCAAGCAAGGTAAGTACTTTGCAATGCATGACAAGATTTTCGAAAATCAGGTCTCATTGAGCCTTGACAACTTAAAGAAGTGGGCAGGAGAGGTTGGCCTTGATACAACCAAATTCAATACATGCTTAGATTCAGGAGAAACAGCTGCTGAAGTGCAGAAAGACCTTCAGGATGGTTCAACTGCAGGTGTTCGAGGAACACCAGGGTTCTTTATTGGAAAAACAAACGGAAACACTGCACAGCTGATTTCTGGTGCATATCCGTTTGAAGCATTCCAGCAGATTATTGATGCTTCATTGGCAAAGTAAACATTTGCCATTCTTTTTTATTTTTTGATATTTAATCAATAAGATTTATAAAGCACCGTTATTAAGAGAATACTTAGAGAGGTGAACTCATGCCAGGGAAAAAACCAAAAAAAACTTCTAAAAAGAAAGCAGCTAATGTTTGCGAATACTGCTGACAATGAAACAAATATTTTTCTTTGTTTTATTTATTCTACTAGTTTCTCCTATTGCACTTGCTCATGAAGAAGGAGAGGAAGAAGAAATATCCATTGATGACAAGCTACGACAAGCTTCAGTCTTCTATTTGTATCTTGCCTCAACAATTATTGCATTATTTGTAATTGTTGCAGTATATGCTGAAAAGAGAGCTCATTTCACTGATAGGAAAAAAATGATTTTATTTCTTGGCATTATCGTACCGGCAGCACTTGTTACTGTTTATTTAGTTGGTGCAACAATCTACTTAAATTCAATTTCTCAAACAGAGGGTCCTGTGCATTGGCACGCTGATTATGAGATTTATGCATGCGGCAATAAAATAGAAATGAAAGAACCAACAGGAATGTCAAATAAAGTTGGCAGCGAAGCATTCCACCACCATGGCGACAATCGAATTCATGTCGAAGGTGTTTTAGTTGATGAAGCAGATGCTGATCTGCATAACTTCTTTGAAGTGACTGAGGGCGAATTAACGCACACAAGCATTTCTATTCCAACAAAAGAGTATGTTGCAACATTCAAGAATGGAGATTCATGCAATGGTTATCAAGGAGTCTTGCAGGTATTTGTCTATAAAATAATAGATGGAAAGGCAGTGCAGGAAAAATTGACTAACTTTGAAGATTATGTTTTGTCACCGTATGCAAATGTTCCCCCAGGAGATTGTATTGTAGTTGAATTTGATACAGAAAAAGAAAAAACAAACAGAATGTGCGAGACATACAGAATAGCAATCAAGAAAGGTGCATTAAGCTATGGCGGTTGAAGCATTCCTTCCAACAATAGGGGTAATAGTGACCACGGGAGCAATAGATTCGATTAATCCGTGTGCTATTGGCGTTTTGATTTTAATGATTTCCGTACTGCTTGCGTCAAAACAGTCACTAAGAAAAATGCTTTTCCTTGGGAGCCTTTATGTCCTCTCGGTCTTTACAGTCTATCTGCTTGCAGGACTTGGTTTGATATACTTCTTTGCAAATATCCCACTTATTGTAACAGAATACCTCTCAATTACTGTCGGCAGTCTGATTATATTTGCAGGAATCTTGGAAATCAAGGACTTTTTCTGGTATGGCAGAGGACTTTCTTTAACCATCCCTCCTACATTTGCAAAGAAACTTGACAAGTATGCTGCACGAACCACAATACCGGGTGTTATATTTTTGGGAGCATTTGTTTCTGCAGTTGAATTGCCATGTACAGGAGCTCCTTATTTAGCAATTATTACGTTATTATCGCAGTACTTTGATTTTACTGCATTAATGCTTTTGATTTTATATAATATAATCTTTGTAGCTCCACTCATTATTATCCTGCTGATGGTTGCAGGTGGCTTTGAATTGTATAAAGTGAAGAAATGGAAACAAGAAAGCAGAGGAGTTATGAGGCTTGCAATTGGATTAACATTATTTGTACTTGGCTGGCTGTTGATCTTGATTGCAAATGGGATCATAAACTTGGGATGATAATATGAAAAAAACTACAAAGAAAGGAGAAATGGAAGAGGAAGCGATGTGCAAACATTGCATTGTAAAGCGAAGAGGAGAGACCGAGGAGTTTGACGAGAGAAAGGTCTATTCGTCATGCTATGCATCATGCCTAAGTGCAAGCATACCACACATGGAGGCAGAGAAGATCTGTGCAAAGGTTACCACAGAGATCAGAAGCTGGGCTCATAAGAAAGTTATGATGACTTCAGATGAGATCTTTCGAAAAACCATTCAGGCATTAAAGAAACATAGCACAAAAGCTGCATTCATGTACGAGACGCATAGGGATATTGCATAAGACACTGCAAAAAATAACCTAAACTTCCATAAAAGGCAAAGCAAGATTGTTCATATCTTTCTTTTCTCTTTTTCTTCGTTCTCCTTTTCGGAATCCATACTTCTGATATGATATTTTTCTTTTATACGAGTGTTTAGAATTCCAATCATTAGAAACGAAGACTTCATCAATGGTGTCCGCCTTTATAATAGGAGACGTATAGAATTTTGCATCTTTCCCTCCTGTAAAATACAACAATGGACCTTCTTGATGTATTAGTGTCATGCCATTATTCTTTGAAAATTCAAGAATTCTTCTCGCCAGTGCATACAAACAAGTATCAACTTCGATTGAACTCACCATATAATTCCCGAGCATCTTCTTTTGGCTTTTTGTTATGTCTTTCTCTAATTTTGCTATCCTTTCTTGATCTGGTAGCAGCATGAATTTCTCATCTGCATATTTGTCCATGAGACCACCTAATCTGGAATCATCAAGAACAATAAACTTCGTAAGTGCATTGCCTAATTGAGCAAGGTACATTCTTTCATGTTCCTTGTAATAAGGCCTACCGTCGCTCGGAAGTTTCTTGTTTATCTTTGCTGCAAGAGGGAACCTTCGTTCTACTAAATCTCCAAGATAAGAACCAAGAGATACAAGTCCAATTGTTACCTTCTGGTATGTCCCCGCTTTCTTTGCTATAACGTTTTCGAAACTTTTTCCTTCATTCTCTATGATATTCTCCAACATTTTCTTGAAACGCTTCCTGCTTTCTCGATCAATTTCATTTGATTTTTTTTCCTTACGATGTATTTCATCCATATACGTACCAACATTCTGCCAGAAACTCAAGAATTGAGATAGGTCGATTCCATTTGGAGAGAAGGCAAGCCGTTCTACAGGAACAGTAAAGTCATCGCTCGCTTCTACATTTAATTTGAAGGTATCTTGGAATTCCTCACTTTGGTGTATCTCTTTTGTCCAATCGCAGTCATGAGTAAGATATATTGTATTTTCCAATGCTTTCGCAGCATCCCCCTTCATTGCTGCATGAAAGTTTTTCTTTAACTGCGGATAGTCAATATCTTTTCCAACAGGAGGCAGCCCATGACGAACATTTATATGACTTTTCACACACGGCAATTTATATGAGGGAAGTCCAGGAAAAATCGTTCGTGCCCATGGCAGTAAATCAATCACAAAACGTCCTTCAACAGCCATACGTTTCATAGAAACAGCAGTTGCTTCTGTCCTTGGTTTTGATTTATTTGTACCTACAGTATAGCCAGTACCAACTTCCTTCAATCCAAGAAGATCATATGGTGCATTGTAGAAAACCATGACCAGCGGATTTTCTTTTCTAACATCTTCAGCACTTGCATCAATCTGTGCGAATTCATGAGGAGCACCATCAATTATTGTATATCCGTTTACTTCTTTTTTCCCAATTGGCATGAGCGAGAATATTTGTTTTTTTGTAGAACTTCCTTTCTCAATGTAATGCATTCCTATATCGCTTACTCGTGGATTTTTTTCTCCATATTCCGCGCGCTCAATATCTTCAAATAACCACTTCCGATCCATCCACTCCTTGAATGATAATGGTCTTACCTTTTTCAATGGCAAATCATGAAAGACAAACTCCAGTTTATTATCTCTAAATATGCTATCACCATTGCTAACCTCATTTCTTATTCTTTCCCGTAATGCGTACAGTGCTATGCTTTCTTCTAGCAATTCTGAAGGAACTCTTCTGAACATTACGATATCTTTTGGAGTTAATTCTTTTTTAGAGATTAGTTTTGGAGTTAATTCCTCCAAACCATTGATTGTTTGCGTTATGAATCCTTCTTTTTTATCATATAATTTGTATTCAAGTTTTTCACGAAGTTTTTCCATTCTTTCATTAAATTCTTTTTTTAACTGCAAATTAGGAAGCAGAGAATCATCCAGAACTTCTACCAATGTTCCAGGATTTGCAAACATCCTCAATTGTTCTGTGTAATGCGGCGCTATGAAATCGCTACTAAACTTCGTTGACAAGATATCGCTTATTTCTGCCGGTCCGGTGACGTGGACAAGATGGAATTTAGAAACCTTATTGAAATGCTTTATTTCTACACCAATTTTTGTAAGGATTTCATTTTCCTTAAGTTTATCTATAAGTTTATTTGCCTCTTCTTTTGAATAAAAAACTCTTGAATTGAACACATACGGTCGTTCTGCAAAGAAACTACCATACTTGTCTAACGTAAAGAAAGGCTTCTCCTTATGCTTTATATCCGTAAGTAGCACTGTTCTCTCAAGGTTTTCTGACATGATGTCCCTAAAAAGAGGTAATTAATAAAGATAAGTGCTGTCTTATTTATTTCTATATGGAACATAATTAGGAGTTACTTATTTATATGACTAGTTTTCTTACAACACTATGGACAAGCATCCAACAACCATGTTTGACAGTGTACGAGCTTCTGGCAGTTAAATTTCTAGTTTTTCTTAAGTAGGTGGTGTTTAGAATTTATTTTGTTATTTTTTTTGTGATAAAACAAGTCAAAGGTGTTACCATGGAATATGTCAATGATTTCAAATGGAAAAAAGGAATGAGTGTTAATGAATTAGTAAACTCGTATAAAACAATCGGATATCAAAGCATTGAACTCAAAAAAGCAGCAGATGTTATTGTTAAAATGAAGAAAGATTCTGCAAAGATTTTTCTCACATTTACCTCAAACATGGTGACCTCTGGCTTACGAGGTTTCTTTGCACAGCTGATTGAATTGGGTATGGTTGATGTGATTGTTACAACAGTTGGTGGCATTGAAGAAGACATCATGAAAGCACAAGGAGAGAGATTTGTTATCGGCAGTTTTGAAACTGATGATATTGAACTACATGAAAAAGGAGTTAATAGAGTCGGTAATCTTTTCATCAAAAATGAGAGTTACATGAACTTTGAAGATTGTATCAGACCAATGCTAAACAAGCTTTATGAAAAACAAAAACGATGGGCAGTTTCTGACATGTTGAGGGAGATTGGAATGATGTTGCATGATGAGAACTCAATTTTATACAAGGCAGCAAAGCATAATGTGCCAATCTTTTGCCCTGCAATTACAGATGGTGCTTTTGGATTTCATCTTTATTTATTTCAACAGGATCATAAAGATTTTATGATTGATGTAGTGCAGGATTTTGGTAATATTCTTTTTACTACAAACCATGATGAAAAGAAAGGTGTTATTGCATTAGGCGGAAGCATTTCAAAACACCATGCAATTCTATGCACGCTGCTGAATGGTGGCGCTAATTATGCTGTGTATATGACAACTGCACATAAAACATCAGGCAGTATGAGTGGAGCAACTACAAATGAAGCAAAATCGTGGGGAAAAGTCAAAGATGATAGTGATGTTGCAACAGTTATTGGCGATGTCACCATTATGTTCCCGCTCGCAATGATTGGTGCTCTAGAGCAGCTGGAAGAAGAAGGTTTGCTGAAGAATAAATAAAATGCAAAAAGCTAAATTCATTTTATCAAAAAATGTAGTATTACAGCAATACCAGAAAGTACGAGAGCTTGCTGATGTTGTTTCTTACAGTTCTAAATCAAATCCCATCGTTACTCCAATTCTTGAGCAGCACACTGATTCTTTATTTAGTATTCATATGATGAATGAATTAAAACATATTAAAGACAAATCTCGTGTATTATTCTTAGCACAAGGATTGAATGAAAAAGTAATTGATGATTTAATAAAACAAGGCATACATTCATTTGTTGTTGATAATGAATCTGATTTAGATGAGATATTGAAATATCTTGAAAAAAACAACACAGCAATTAATCTTATGCTTAGAGTAAAATTAAAAGAAAACACACTAAAAACAGAGCGTTACTTTGTGTTTGGTATGGATGCTGCTGTTGTTAATAGAAGAATAAAAGAATTAAGAGCAAATAAAAAAATAAAACAGCTAGGTGTTCATTTCCATAGAAAGAGCCAAAACATGAGTGAATGGAATTTAGTTTATGAAATAGAAAATATCTTAGAAGAAGAAACACGAAAAGCGCTCGACATTATTTGTATGGGAGGAGGCATTCCTGCGCACTATGCAAATACCAATGTTGATGTTATTGATAGTATTTTCAAGCGAATTTCAGAATTTAGAAGTTGGTTACAAAAATATAATATCAAGCTCATGATTGAACCAGGGCGTTTTATTGCTTCACCAACAATAAAACTGGTAACGACAATTATTGGTATGCACCAAAACAACATCATCGTCAATGCCTCTGTGTACAATACCGACATGGATGCTTTGATAGTGCCTGTTAAATTACTTGTAGAAGGAGAGCTAGAAAAAGGAC
>Ga0247727_10001597_pt1 | contig 53356 bp, 33 predicted proteins | sample WisWelCaveWW1625_FD_202498 | JGI IMG/M metagenome (GOLD analysis project Ga0247727, IMG submission 202498) | Biofilm microbial communities from Wishing Well Cave, Virginia, United States - WW16-25 | ecosystem: Environmental > Aquatic > Deep subsurface > Groundwater > Cave microbial mat | place... | reverse complement strand
CGCCTTGAGGATCTAACGGCGATGTGGAAGATTGCGACGAGCCTACCCTCACCACCAAACCCGGAACGCGCGGTGTCCAGTGAAGTATTTATGGACGATGGTTAGGTAACTGAGGCATTATATACGGTAGAAAATTCTTCTTGACAATGGTGCGTGTTTTTCGTAAAGCATCGACACAAATTATATGTTAGGGAACGATTGGAGGTTTTCATGCGCATTAAAAACCCCATGCGCGCGGTGGTGCGCGCGCTTTTTTTCAAGGCGCCCATTCAGGCGCAATTGATCGTCACGCGGCGTTGCAATTTGAGCTGCGGTTATTGCACTGAATACGATAATTTTTCACCGCCGATTCCACTGGAAACGTTGCAAACCCGCATCGACGCCTTGCACCGCTTGCAAGCTCTCAACATCACCATCCTGGGGGGCGAGCCGCTGCTGCATCCGCAGATTGCGGAGATCGTGGCGTATGCCAACCGCCAGGCGCAAGTTTCCATGACCACGAACGGCTTCATTATTTCAGACAAAATCATCTCCGGCTTGAATGAAGCCGGCCTCAGCAACATGCAAGTGAGCATCGACGCGCTCATGCCCGACCGCAGCGGCTACATTCAAAAATCAATGAAGTCGATTCTGCCCAAGCTCGAGCGCCTGCGCCGCCTGGCGCAGTTCGACGTTTACGTCAATCTCGTCTTGTGCGAAAATTCAAAAGCAACTTTCAAAGAAACACTCGCCGAGCTGCAGCGTTTGGGTTTCAACGTCATGATCAACCTCATTCACAACGACCGCGGCGAGGTCGACATCGGCGGCGCGGAGTATCTCGAGCTGTGGGAGCATCATTATCAAAACGGCAACCCCGGTTCTTTTATCGAATATGAATATGGCAAGCGCTTATTGCAGGGCGAGCGGCCGGAATGGCAATGCCGCGCCGGCGCACGCTCGCTCTACGTCGACGAATTTGGCAACGTGCAATTCTGCCACGCGCAGCGCGGCCGCTTGAACAAGCCCCTGGTCGAATATACCCGGGAAGATCTGCGCCAGCAATCCAGCACTTATAAAGGCTGCGAAGCCGGGTGTTCGGTCTTCTGCGTCTATCGCGATTCGCATTGGGACAATGCGCCGCTCGATACGGCCAAATCGATTTATCAACTGTTGCGCCGCGGCGTAGTCTCGCAAAAGAAATTTCAGCATGCGCCGGAATGACCTCACGGTATGCCTGCAATACTTCTCAGCTGTTTTAGTTAATATTAACCGGATAATGTTGTCTCGGTACGAATTTAGCCATCCGAACCGGAGTGTAATGCTTTAGCATTACGATGGGTCAAAAATCGCAAAACTAAAGTTTTGCACTCTGAACTTCAGACGGATAGATTCTAACTTATCTTGTAAAAATTAGACCGGTCCTTGCCCAGCGCGGCCGCCGGAATTACGTCGGAACAATACCAGGGCCGGTCACATGTATTTTCGCTTAAAAGGCCTGGCGGGATTCTTTCTGATCACGGCAATATGGCAACCCGCCGAGGCGCAATCGTGGGAAACCCGTGAAAAACTCATTCAACTCAGCTTGGCGCAATTGCACGCCGAACAATTCGACAGCGGGCTCGCGACCTGCGCGGAATTGCGCCGCCGGTGGCCCGAAGATCCGGCCGGCTATTTGAACGCAGCTAATGTTTATCAAACCATGATGCGCGATTATCGCGTGCGGCTGTTTGAAGCGCAATTCGACAGCCTGATCCGGCGCGCGGTACAATTGGCGGAAAGCCGGGCGCACGAACATTCTTCTGCCGAAAATTTTTTTGCGCTGGGCACCGCGAAAGGATATCGCGCGCTGCATCGTTTTCGTCGCGGCGAATGGAGCCCGGCATTGCGCGACGCCCTGATCGCGCTGCACGTCATGAATCGCGCCCTGGCGCACGATCCCGCTTTCGTCGATCCCGGCTTGGCTCTGGCGCTTTATGAATATTGGAAGAGCGTGAAGCTCGACTTCGGGCTTGGCTTGTTCACACACAAACGTGAATTTGCTCTGGGCGTGCTCCAAAAAATATGGGGCCAAGGCCGTTATGTTTCCGTCGATGCCGCGTATGCGCTGCAAACCATCCATTTGCAAAAAGGCGATGCTGTTGCGGGCTTGGAGATCAACGAATGGCTTTACGCGCGCTTTCCGAATAATCCGATTTGTCTTTATCAGCGCGCCCTGCTTTTTGAAAAGGACGATCGGCCGGTGGAGGCGCTGGCGGCGTGGGAAAAATTGATCGGGCGCATCGGCGCTTTTGACCAAGCCAGCGACGGTTTTCTCGCCGAATGCCATTTGCATCGCGCGCAATGTTATGAGCACATCAATAGCCGGACTCCCGACTCTCACACCAGTGCACAAGCGTGGACGGCGCTGCAAAAAGCGGCGCTGCACGCGCAACAGCGTCAAGCCGAGGTAGAATTGGAGGGTCCGCTTGTCAGCTTCGACGAGATCAACAAAGAGATCAAAAGAATGATGAAAAAATATTCTGCGCAGGTCAAAACGATCAGTCCCTCGCTCGATTAATTAGTGTCTTCGTGGTTAAGGATCTGTAAAAAAATAAAGTATTCACTTTCGTGGTTTGATCGTATAGTTCCATTCTCCATGAAACTCATGCGGTATGATCTGTAACGCGTTCATTTCTTGCGGACTGACACTTTTTCGCAGAGCGTATTTGTGGTCATCAAATACCGCATAAACTTTCAATCCGGTTTGAGTTTTCGTGGAAGCAATTGAATTCACAACGACCTGGTAACTGGTTAGTGGTCTTCCTTTCCAATTGATACTGATGAACGAGAATAAACGATGTTCGATTTTGTTCCATTTACTGGTCCCTGGAGGAAAGTGACAAACGGTGATCGTCAAACCGGTTTTGTCGGCGAATTTCTGTAATTCCGCTTTCCAAAGCTTGAGACGATAGCCGTTGCTACCACCGGCATCGGCAGTAATCAATAATCGTTTTGATTGCGGATAGGTCTTTTGCCCCAAGTGCTTCCACCATCGTCGAATACTGGCAACGGCAAATTCTCCGGTGTCGTGATTGAGGCCGACATTGACATAGCCACGGTCTTTGCCAATCTCGTAGATGCCATACGGAACGGCTTTGCCTTCTCCGGGCTCCGGGAAATCATGCATGTTGACTTCAATCGGCTGGCCTTTCGGAAGCCAAGTTTGCCCATTATTCTTATAGTTTCCAATCAGTTCTTTCTTCTTGGTATCAACAGAAATGACTGGGTCACCAGTTTTAAGATGGGCTTGGGCGCGGCTGTTGATATACTGAAATTGGGCGTCGCGATCAGGATGCTCCACACCCTCTTGAGTTTTTCTGTTAGCTTGCAGACGATAGTCGGAGTCTTTCAAGAGCGTGGCGACCGTGGCATGGCTAGCCATGTGGCTCTTCTTCTCTAACTCCTGGGCCAATGTCCGTGTGCTTTTGATGGTCCATAGCAGTGGCGATTCGGGATCGCCACGCGTCGAATCGGCCACCAAGGCCTTCAAATCTTTCAGAATGGTCTTGTCGGTATGAGTAATCTTTTTACGTCCACCGCCTCGACGCCTGTTCCTATTTTTCGGCAGAGAAATTTTAGCGTCAAATTCATTCAGGCCTTTTTGGATCGTCACTCTTGATATGCCTGAAGCTTGATGGATAAATGTAATACCGCCACGCCCGAGCAGCTTGGCATCCGCCGCGACTACGAGACGCCGCGCGCGCTCAGAGAGTTCAGGCAAAAGTTGTTTGTATTTACTTTTGTAGGCTACCATTTTATTCATGCCTACAATATAATGAAAATTTAAACAATTGCAAAGTTTGTTTTTTTACAGCCCCTAAGAAATAAAAAACGCCGAGGCTGAAAGCAGCCTCGGCATTTTTGGTTTTATATCGGGCATTTCACCGCACGGGAGCGAAATCAATAAACTTCCAAATACCGGTCCAATTCCCACTCGCTGACGTGCAGGCGGTAATCATCCCATTCCTGCATTTTGGCTTCGTATAATTTCGCAAATGTGTACTCGCCCAAAGCCGGGCGAATCACTTTGTTTTCCTTCAAAGCTTGCAACGCTTCAAACAAATTGCGCGCGACCGTGGTAATTTGGCGCTCGGCCGCATGCTCGTCGGTGAACTCGAAAATGTTTTCTTCCACCGGCGCGGGCGGTTGCATTTTCTTTTCGATGCCGTCGAGGCCGGCGGCGAGCATCACTGCAAAAGCGAGATAGGGATTCGCCGCCGGATCGGGGCAACGCAATTCCACGCGCACGGCTTTTTCGCGGCCGGGAGTGTAACGCGGCACACGCACCAGCGCCGAGCGGTTGCGCTGGCCCCACGCGACGTATACCGGCGCTTCATAGCCCACCACCAAACGCTTGTAGGAATTGATGAGGGGATTGAGCACCGCGTTCATCGCATGAATGTGCGTCATTTGCCCGGCGACGAACGATTTGGCCAGGCCCGAAAGATGATATTCATCCGCCGCATCGAAAAATAAATTTTTGTGGCCGTCTTCGGAGAACAGGCTTTGATGCACGTGCATGCCCGAGCCGTTGATGCCCGCGATCGGCTTCGGCATGAAAGTGGCGTGCAAGCCGTGCTGGCTCGCAATCGTCTTCATCACCACCTTCAACGTCATGGCGTGATCCGCGCAACGCAGCGCATTGTCGTAGCGAAAATCGATTTCGTGCTGCCCGGCCGCCACTTCGTGATGCAGCGCTTCCACTTGAATGCCGAACTCTTCCAGCGCGATGGTCATGTCTTTGCGAATCTCGTGGGCGAGATCCGTGGTTTGGTCGAAATAGCCCGCGCCGTCGTGCGGCAGCGGCATGAGCTTGTGATTTTCCTTGCGAAACAAGAAAAACTCCAACTCCGGGCCGCAGTTGTAAACGTAGCCGAGCTTTTTCGCGCGCTCGAGCTGGCACTTGAGAATGTAGCGCGGATCGCCTTCAAACGGCTCGCCGTCGGGCATGTAGACGTCGCAAATCAAGCGCGCGGTGACGTGCGCCGTTTGTTTGGACCACGGCGTGATCGCCCACGTGTCCAAATCCGGCTTGAGAAACATGTCGCTTTCCGAAATGCGCGTGAAGCCTTCGATCGAAGAACCGTCAAACCACATGTTGTGCTCGATCACGTCCTCGAGCTGCGCCGCTGGAATGCCGACGCCTTTAGCCACGCCGTGAATGTCGACGAATTGCAAATTGACGAACTTGACGTTGTGCTCCTTGGCATGTGAGAGGACCTCGCTCTTGGTGTACGCCATGACGTTGCTCCTTGATGATGATGAGGGTTGATTATTTCGTCTGCAAATGGGCCAGCGAAATCATGGTATCTTCTTTGGGGCTGGAAAGCACCACGTGGGTGCGCGTGCCGGTCACCCCCGGCCACGACTGAATTTGCGCGAGCAGCTTTTCCAGCGTTTCGGTGGAATGAGTTTTAATTTTCAGCAAATGCGAGCCGTCGCCGGTGACCGCGTGGCATTCCAAAATCTCCGGATGGACCGCGGCGCGTTCGATAACTTTAGGATAGTGCGAGGGCGAATCGCACGCAATGAAAATGAACGCCGTCAAGCCGTAGCCGACTTTGCGGCCGTCCACCAGCGCATGATAACCGCGGATCACGCCGCGTTCTTCCAGCTTGCGCAGCCGCTCGCTTACCGCAGGAATGGAAAGCTTGACCTGTTCGGCCAGCTCGTTGCGCTTGGTGCGGCCGTGAGCTTGCAAAGTTTTCAAAAGCTGCTGATCGATCTCGTCAACTTTATCGTGCATATTTCACCGCGCGGGTTCAGTGCAAAAATTTCGCAGAATGCAACAGCGCCATGGCCATGGCAAAAAGAGCGCGCGCGTCGCTGGATTTTTCCACGATCGCGTCCGCGGCCCAGGAACGAAAGCTTTGTTTGTAGCCGGGATCGGAAGTATTCACCAGGATGGGGACGCGCTTTTTGCGCGCCGCAAAAGTCTCGATCAAATCCATGCCGGACATATCCGGCAACGACACTTCAGAAACGATCAAATCGATTCTTTCGCGCGTAAATATTTCCAGCGCCTCGCGGCCGGAATGCGTGCACATCACGCGAAATCCTTTTGCTTCCAAACCCGATTTGCAGCGCATCGCCGATTTTAAATCTTCATCCACCACCAGCACTGTACGTGGCACTGCTTCCGTGTCACCATTCATGGTTCGCGCTCCTGGCCTGATATGAGAAGCTACCCCGCGCGGCGTGAGAAAACGATGAACCCAATCTATAAAATATTTTTATAATGTCAAGTTAATTTTAAATTAATTTAGTTTAAGGTTATTTTTACTTTATAAATTAAGCTTATTTTAAATAATTTAGCCGTTTGAAGTTGACTCACCACAACACTGTCATTCTGTAAGAATCTTTTTAAGCATTTAGTAAAATGTCCAAATGCAGAATATTCTCAGTGCGGAAAAAGATTCTTCCAGAGAAATGACGAGCCTCGCGTGTTGTCATTCAGCGAGGAAACTTGTGAAGCATCGAGTACAGCGCAAGTGCGTCACAAGATTCCTCTGAATGACAGGGCTAGGAGATTCGACTTCAGACGACTAAGATCTTGAGCCACAAAATTCTTTACAAACAGCGCAAGTTTTTGGGACACAAAATTAAAAGCACACAAAAACAAGTAATTTTGTGAGATTTCACTTTCGTGTCCACTTTCTTTCTTGTCGGTTTGAGGCGTAGCTTCGCTGGACGCTTACGAAGAATCATTTTCACTCTCGTGTGAAACCGGAGATTTCTGCGCCGATGCGATCTTGCATGCGGCGCACGGCGCGATCGGAGACGAGATAATGCTGCATCATCATCGCAAAAACGAGGGGCTCACCTGCAATCGTCGTCGTATATCCCGACAAAGTGCTCACGCCGGAAAGCGAGCCGGTTTTGGCGCGCAACACGCCGCCGGCCGGAGTTTGGCGCATTCTGGTTTCTAACGTGCCGTCGACTCCAGCGAGAGGAAGCGTCGCGGCAAATTCCCGGCGAATGCCGGCGTTGTTCCACATCGCTGACAATAAATTCACCAGCCCGGCCGGGGTGACGAGATTATAACGCGATACCCCCGAGCCATCTGCCGCTCGCAACGCGAGTGTATCGACCCCGCACTTTCCCAAAAATTCCCGAAGCGCGCGCAGGCCTTTTTCCGCCGTGCCGGGGCGGCCAAAGCGTTCCGCGCCGATGGTTTTCAACAAGAGTTCGGCCGTGAGATTATCCGAAGTTTTATTGAGATTGACCAGCACGGGCAAAAGCGCGCCGTGATGCTCCGCCAAAATTTCCGGTTTCGAGGGACCGAGGCCGTGCTGGATAGATCCGGCGAAGCGAATGCCGCACAAGGACAACAAATCGCGAAAAACGTAACCCGCCAGCAATTCCGCTTGCAGAACATTCTGCTTCGCCGTGCGGAGCGGTTCTTCCATGCTCATTGTGCCGTCGATCTCGAACACGTTTTGATTTTCCTGCCAGCGGCGCTGCACGGCAAGGGGCTCGAGTTCCAGCGAATCGATCAGCGCGGCGCGGGCCACGGTAAAGCTGCGATTGACCACTTCCGCCAACGGGCCGGGCACGTTGATGGCAACCAGCGCCGGCCGCCCGGGCATTTGCGCCGGACGCACGGTGAGAGTAGCCGCATTGTCATTCACGGTTAGGGCAGTGAAGCGGGAATACAGCCAGGAGGGATCGTCATCCCACATCCAGCCGGCGGCCCATCGGATTTGGTCGAAATAAAAATCATCGCAAACTATGTTGCCCTGAATCTCACGCAGGCCCCGGCGCGCCAGGGCCTGCGCCAGCGTGAACAGATCGCCAGTGGTCAAATCGGGATTGCCGCGGCCGATCAAATAAACCGGACCCGACAAAACGCTGTCACGCACGGCGCCGGAATCGCACGCGACCGTCGTCTTATAAATGAATTGAGGCCCCAGCAAAGAAATCGCCACTGCGGAGGTGAGCAGCTTTTGATTCGAAGCCGGATGAAACAGCAGATGGGAATTGCGCTCGAACAAAACTTCACCCGTGCGCATCGAAACGATTCTGACTCCGGCTTGCGCGCGCCCTAACGCGGAATCCGCCAAAATGGCTTCGAGGCGTTGGCGCAAAGCCCGCACCGCCGAAGATTTGCCTTTTTGTGTTAGTCTCGCCGGAGCACAAGCGGATAGAACGACCACCAGAGCAATAATCAGAATACTCATGCTGCGTCTTTGCTTTTTCATCGCCATGACTGTGCCTTTGATTTTTGACTTTGTCCCCTAGCACTGTCATTCTGGAAGAATCAGACTGTGTGAAAACGCTCGAATTTGTCATTGCGAGCGCAGCGAAGCAATCTCTAACTCCAATACGTGCACGCGCCGGGATTGCTTCGCCGCGCTCGCAATGACGTTTTCACACAGTCTGAATCTTTTTCAGCACTGGGAATACTCTGCATTTGGACATTTTACTAAATGCTTAAAAAGATTCTTCCAAATGCCATGATGACTTCAGGCGGCTAAACTACTCTGATTCACAGGAATGACACCTGAATAGTTACTATAAATCCCTCGCAAAATCAAGATGCAAAGAATCGATTTGTTACGGAGGAAAAACTTGACAGCGGCGGCCCTGATCTTTATATTGCGGCCATGAACAATGATCACCCCACCTCCGCCGCAAAGGCCTCGGATTCCGTCTGGGGCAACATCTTCGGCAAAAAAGCCGGAGATGCCGAAGACATTTTGCACGTGTTGCGCCAAGTGCCTCTGTTCGCCAACATGAACAACGGCGAGCTGCGCGAGTTTGAAAAGATCATCCATCGCCGCAGTTTCAAAGCCGGCGAAACCATTTTCTGGGAGGGCGAGCCCGGAGTGGGGATGTACATCATTCAGCATGGCAACGTCACCATCAGCAAATATTTTTCCGCCGAAGAGCGCAAGGTGCTGGCCGTGCTGAACGCCGGAGAATTTTTTGGCGAATTGGCTTTGTTGGACGAATCGCCGCGTTCGGCCTCGGCTATGGCCAAAGAAGAAACCAAGATTCTCGGCCTGTTCCGCCCCGATTTGTTCAGCCTGCTCGATCGCAAGCCGCGGTTGGGCAACAAATTTTTATTTCAACTGGCATTGATCATCGGCGACCGCCTGAAACACACCAACTCGGAAATGCAAAAACTGCGCGCGCAGCTCGACCGCGCGGATCTCGTGGTATGACACCCGGGCGAGCTTATTTTCAAGTCAAGGATCGACGCACCGCTCGCACCCTTCGCCCGCCCCGGCCTGCTTCTTCGCCTTCCCCGCCGCCTGCTTCGCGATGGCGTCAAAGGCTGCTTTTCGGCGCGGCCTGCCTGCTATTTTTAACCGCGGCACTAGGGCTCTATTCACGCCTGGCATTTGCGCTCGGTGTGCTTGCTTTTTCGCTCATGATTTCATTTTTGCTCGAGCCCTTCCTCGCCTATTTTGAAAGAGCCGGCTGGTCGCGCTTTACGGGCATTCTGATTATCTTTCTGCTTCTCGCTGCGATCACACTTATTGCTTTTCCGCCCTTCGCCCGCCAATTGGGACAAGAAGTGGAAACCCTTTCCTCTTTTTTTGCCTCAAAAAAGCCGGAGCAGTTTGGCACACAAACTCTGGCCGCTTTGGCGAAAATTTTTCCCTGGCTGCAAAACGCAAATTTAAAACAAAAATTACTGTCAGATTACCTCCGCTTCATCGCCGGCGCCGAACAAAGTGCAGCGGGAATTGCAGCCGTTTTGCTCACGAGCTGGCTCGCTGCAGCGCTCTCTGCGGTTTTTGCTTTTATCCTCTTGGTAGAAGCCCCGCCCTGGCGCCGGGCGATTATCGATCTCGTTCCCAATCAGCATTGGGGAAAAACTGTTCTGTGGTTGCATACTTTGCCGGGGCGCTTGAGCAAATTTTTGCGCGTGCAAATTTTTGCTGCCATTGCGGTTGCCGTCATTATGACGTTTGCTTTTTATTTGATGCGCGCCCCCTGCTTTTTGCTCTTGGGATTGATTGCCGGACTGGCCAGCCTCACGCCTTATTTCGGCAGTTTGGTGGGAACGATTTTCGCTTTAGTCCTCGTTGTGATCGGCGACGGAGCATATTCATTGGCCCTTCCCATTCTTATCGCCTTTGCCACTGTCGATTTAATTAAAAACCTCATTCTGTCCTCGCGCGCTTTGAAAGCGGGATCGGTTTTAGGGCCGCTGGAAACTTTGTTGGGCCTTGTGGTGGGCGGGAATATCGCGGGAGTTTGGGGGCTGTTCTGCGCTGCGCCATTGTTAGGGGCGATCAAGATTCTGGTCATCCAAAGCCTGCGCCTGGCGCGAGACTTTCATGCGAGAAGGTGAAAACACAAAATCATTTTGGGCAAAACACAAGCATCAGCGGCGCGGCTGGCCGAAGCGTTCAGAACGAAGAAAACCGTTCAGGGTCGAGCACTCCCCTGAAAACCATGCCCAGCTAGCCGCGTCCCCTGCACGCGCGGGTTAGAAGCGATATTTGTTTCTGGTCATAGCCTTATCTAAGCAACAGCAGTTTTTTTCTAATGGTCCTATCTTTGTGTGTTAACGAGTAAAAATACAACCCGCTTGCCAGATTAGCGGCTTCGAACGTTACCCGGTGTTTTCCGGCACTTTGATGCTCATTTACAACAACTCTGATTTCTTTTCCCAATGTATCATATATTTTGAGCACCGTGGGGCCGGCTTTATCCAGAAAATAAGAAATCGTAGTTGTAGGGTTGAATGGATTGGGATAGTTTTGAAGAAGCGTTGTCGATTTCGGCAACAATGTCCCATCTGCAATGTCTTTGACAGAGGTAACGGGCTCGCGGCTTCGGAAAATGCCGAAGCTGTTGGTTCCGGTATAGAGAAATCCATTCTTATCAATAGCCAATTCTCTTATCCAAGTTATTTCTGGTAATCCCTCAACCATCCTTCCCCATTTTTCTCCATTGTCTCTTGAAACATAAACGCCGTACCACCAGCTTCCGGCATAAATATCTCCATTATTGCTAATGGTCAGAGATTCAACCGGTGGGACAATTCCAAAGTATCCGGTTTCTTGCCAGTTCCCCCCATTGTTGATAGAGCGATATATTCCATCTAAAAACGCTGAGGCAAAAATATGTCCTGTTTTATTGATCGCAATGCCGAACACTTCATCTGAAATCTCCGGATTCAGTTCTCGCCAAGTTTCACCGTTATTCGTCGAACGGCTCAATCCCACAAACAGGTCATTGCTCTGATTGATCGCTATGGCAAATAAACTTGTATTAGTTAATCCCGTGTTTACTGGTTTCCAAGAATCTCCATTATTCTTGGAGCGGAATACACCGTCAGGAACGGTCGTTACAAAGATATGCCCGCTGTCGTTTATCGCCATCGCGGTCACATTCAAAGTGGTAAGGCCCTCATTCACTTCTTCGGCATCGGTGAGCTCTTGGTTTACTCGCAGCACTCCCCAGGTTGTCGCGGCAAAGAACTGTCCGGTTTTTTTATTGTAGACCAGATCACGCACCCCTGGCACTTCAAAATTCTCACTCAAATCACTCCAGGTTTGGCCTTTGTCTTTTGAAAGGAAAAAACCGCTTTCCAACGTTCCGGTAAACACATCCCCGTTGTCATTAAAGGCAATGGCTTGAACATCCGTGCTCAACAAACCCCGATTCACGGTTTGCAGGCTCTGACCATTATCCAGCGAGCGAAACACGCCGCGCGGTGAACCCGCGAATATGTGATTTGAGTTATTGACAGAAAGCGCTGAAATGTAGTATGCCGCTTCGTTGCTATGAATGCTTTCCCATGAGATCCCATCATTCGTGGAACGCGCAAGTCCATAACCATAAAACGAGACAAATACGTGGCCTAAACTGTTGGAGGCAAGAGCCGGGACAGCGATCTCGAGGTTGGGCAGACTGATCCGAGATAAGCTGAAAGGATTTTCGCGATATCGAAATAATTGCTTCTTTTCGGTTCCGAAATAAATTGTTCCGGTGTTATTTATAATGAGCGATTTGATGGCGCCGGTGATTTCCCCGGATATGACCATCTGCCAACCGTCTCCGCTAGGCGGTAATTTATAAAGGCCATAAGAAGGCGAGAAGCCGTTGAGGGATTCAAAATTCACTATTTCCTGATCTAGCGAAATTGGATCTTGGAGGAATCTTTTGGGCTTTTGCCGAAAATTTTCCTTAATGCTCAGATTAAAATACTCTAGAGAAGCACTGCGAAGTATCTTGCCGCTTCCCAAGCCTGCCCATATTTGATTGTTATTATCGACTGCAAGAGCCTTGACAATGGCAGAATCCGGCAGGCCGGTTTGAATGACCTGCCACGTCAAGCCATAATCATTCGAGCGGACAATGCCTCCCTGCGTGCCCAAGAACACTTGATTGTTGTGATTAACAGTAATTGCAGTCGTATTCCACTCCTCGTTAATAGAACCAAGATCGAAGAAAATCTCTGTCCATGTCTTCCCTTTGTCAGTGGATTTATAGAGCCAATCATCAAAAGTTGCCGCGTAGATATCTCCTCTGCTGTCCATCGAAAAATCCACAACATATGATGTCTGCTCAAGCAACAAATCATTAGGAAGAAGAAAAAATAAAGGTGTGGCAAAGGAATCAGGGGGGACAAAACAGCACGAATTCCTGGGCAGTCCGAGTGACCAAGTCATGCCCCCGTCTTCAGAGCGAAAAATTCCATTCCTCGTGCCAGCCAAGACAATGTTATTGTCCATGGTGAAAAGGCTGCCAACGTAACCGCCATACGGCCCATTTGTTTGTTTCCAAAATTCTTGCGCCAATCCCTCTCCAAGGGCAGTTATCAAAAGATAAATGCCCAGCATGATGTTGCGTAGATTTTTCATCTTATACTCCTTTTATTTCCAATCAGGTCAACCGACTGGTCACTGCTGCAACGATCTACTGCATCATGATTTTGCCGTAATGACCGGTTAGCAAATATTTGACCCTATTTGATCAGGGCCATCTTTTTCACTTGAGTATATTCACCGGTTTTGAATTGATAAAAGTAAAGACCGCTTGTCGCAACATTTTCAAAGCGGGTGTGGCCATTCCACTGCACAGCATGAAAGCCGGGCTCCAAAGGCTCATCGCGTAAGAGAGTAACGACTTCTTCACCCAGTGTATTGAAAATTCTTAGAGTGACTTTATCCGGTTTGGGCAGCCCGAATCGTATTGTCGTTACCGGATTAAAAGGATTGGGAAAATTTTGTGAAAGCTCATAAGTGGTGGGTATAGCATCAATGGACGAAAGAGCGGCCTCGACGAATTGCCTTTGACCAATGACGATTTTCAATCGTTTTGGCGCCACTGAGCTGCCGCCGGCAGTTGCAAATTCACTTTTCTGACGAAGATTTTGCACGATTTGAAGAGGCGCATCGATGAGCCAGACTTCATATTGTTCCGGAACTGTTTCCACGCCATCGAACTTTAATTTCACTTCTGCACGAATATTTGTAATGATTTCAAAATTCCAGGAATCGCCTTCTTGCAGCTCAGGTCTCGCATCCACGCATAATCTCGCATTTGAAGTGTCTTCATGTGGAAACGGGAAGTACAATGAGACGAATTCACCCACATAAGGCGGCTCATATTGATCAAAAGCATCTTTAACTTTGGAGGCAGTTTTATGTATTGAAATGACATTATCGGTATCACGCGCTCGATCGCATTGCGCGTTTATTCGCAGAGACCAAAGTCGATCATCGTCCGCTTGAGAAACAGCAGGTATGACCGGGATTTCCAACATTCCATCCGGGCCCGGATCAATGATCAACTCAGCATCTCCCGGAAAATTGTTATACAGAGCATAGCCTTCAAAAGGAACAATTTCAGGCACGCGATCCGGTTCACTCTCAGGATTATTCCATGACCCCGAATAGTACCGTACAAACCGCGGGTTGATGGCATGCAAGGAATCCGCGAACCGAATGAAAATCCTATTGAGCGGGATATTGAAGTTGAAAGGGTTGCCAATAAAGTTCCATTGCGGATGCAAACCGAAGGAGAATAAAGTGTCAATTCTTATCGTCTTTCCTTCGCCTGTTGACATCCTAAAACCGCTTGTGGCGACGTTCAGCCAAAACGCTTTGCCGGCCTCCATTCGGATGGTGTTGGGGTTGGAAGGATCGAATTCTCGGAGTTCTTGGTTTCGCATCAGCTCAAAGAATCGCCATTTTTTGATGTTATATTCGCCAAGCGCTCCCCAAACGCTGGCTGGAGATTGGTTGGTGACTTCTAAGGGAAGAGAAACCAGCCTGTAAGTGATATCACCTATTCCAGCGGGCTGTGTAGCGCGATTATTGACTACACCGGCGGGTCCCGGAATGAACACTTGAATAGGCAGGCTTCTTTTTTTCGGCATTCTATCAGTAAGCCCACCCAAATCCTCGACACGAACAAAGTACTCTAATCCAAGCTCAGTCACATCATTGGCGCGAATCACTCCTATAAATTCCATAGGATTGGCAGCCGGTTTCATGTCGACCCGGCTTGAGTCCGAATTGCCGCCGATTCGATACCAGAGAGAGGCAGATTTGATTCCCACGTCTTCATCAACAATGGCGCGTATAGAATCAGGTTTCCCCTTTTCGACTTTGGGAGTAATAACATGAGCTTCTTGTATTACTGGAGGCTCGTTTTTTGCGACCGTGAGGTTAAACTTTGTGGAATCACTTCGACCCCGCCCATCATCTGCGATAACTTTAATTGTCGCAACGCCTATCGAAAGCGGCTGTACTCTTAGTAGACTACCTGAAATTGATGGTAACGCAACAGATAAGTCAGAGGAAAACACGCTGTAGGTCAATGCGTCACCATCTTCGTCTCTGAACACGACAGGCGCCTCATTCAGATCACGTTCGTATGAAAAAACACCGATATAAATTGTTGTGTCTGGAATCTCTGCAACGACGGTCGGAGGGTTGTTGGTGCTGATGATAAAGCTCATTTCGGGCGCAAACGCCGAACCTGCGAAGCTATTATCAATCGTCTGAATACTCCAGTAGTATTTTTCATCCGGCAGATCTTTTAAAGACCAGGAGGTGTTCAAGCCAGCATTCCCAAATTGTGGAATGCGCCTGAATCCTGTTTCCGGGTTTGACATGGGAGAAACGATGTCATAACTGCCGGGAGTCGTGCCTACTCGCAAATTGTAAGTCAATGCCTTCTGAGGCGTTTCCGGATCAATGCCTTTTCCCCAACTGAGTGTAGCGGAGTTTCTCCTGACTGAGACTCTTAAGCTATCAGGGAAATTGGGATGTGTATTTATGGTTAAGCCATTATTTCGAAAAATCGCGGCTTGCCCAAAGGGTCCATTTGGTGTACCGCTTATTAAGACGTCGAGGTCAGTATCATTATCAAAATCTCCCACGGCAACAGCACTTTGCCTAACCTGAGAGAGCTCGGTTGCGAGAAACGTAAAATTCCCATTTTCATTTAAGTAGATCTTTGAAAGAGGTTGGGAGAAAATGTCTTCCCCGGTTAATAGCAAATCCAGATCGCCGTCGTTGTCGAAATCACCCCAGGCCACATCACTATTCATTACATCATCAATACTAGCCGCAATCTCTGCAAATGAAGTTCTCTGATTTTGAAAAAGGAAGGTGTTCGGCTCGAAACTTGATGTGCCTTCATCGCGACCCGTCAGGATGAAATCCCAATCCCCATCGCTATCGTAATCGCCCCAAGCAGCAGCGCCAGAGCCGACTCCGGGCAGATTGATCATCGTATCAAAGAAAAGGCCGGCTGCATTCAGGTAAAGTTTGGTTGTAAATCTGCGTTCAACAAATTCGCCTGCCAGTAACACATCATGGGCACCGTCATTATCAAAATCTGCCCAGGCTGCCATACTATTGGTCCACACTGATAAACGATTGCCTATACCGACAAGCTCTGTATTCGATTGAATAAAACCGGGACCGGTGTTCAGATAAACACGGGAAATATAACTTCCGTCATTAGTTAATCCCGTCAAGAGTATGTCGAGGTCACCGTCGTTGTCAAAATCTGCCCAATCGACCGAACCGCTGTACACATCAACGATATCCGCGTTGATATCCGTAAAACCTCCGAGATCGTTACGGTAAATTCGAGTGACAGCTTCATCCGACGCGGCTTTCCCGGTGAGCAGGATGTCCAAATCATTGTCATTGTCGTAATCGCCGAATGCTGCAGCGCTACTCACCAGGCTGATAAGAGAGTCGGGTGTTTCGACAAAAGTGCCGTCTTCATTTCTGTATAACTTGGTGATTCGCGGATTGAAAGGTGAATCAGTAATCAAGAGCCCGCCGGTGATGAGGAGATCCAGGTCATCGTCGTTATCAATATCGCCCCACAATACTTCACCATTGACCACGCCGGCAATCTTGTCTGATAAAGCAACAAATCGCGATGAAGTCGGTTTTGCACTCACCTCATTCGAAGGTTCGCTCTCATTACTTTGGTTATCCACGGCTGTTATTCTAAAGAAATACTCCTGGCCATTTGTCAGGCCCATAATGACTTTAACCGTGTCCTGATTGGCATTGGTAGAATCAATGACATTAGGTGGATTTGGTGAGGCGCCGCCGTATATACGATAGTGATGGATATCAATTTCTTCGTTTTTGTTCCATTTTAAAGTAACTCTTGCGTTTCCGGGTATCGCCTTTAGGTTTTGAGGCGGCAAAGGCTCAACAATGGCGAAGGTACCCTCTTCTGAAAATGCCGAGGCCGCGAATGAATTGTCAATGGCTTGTACACTCCAGTAATACGTTCCATCACGAAGATTTCTGAGCGTCCATTTTGTATTATGCTGAACATTTCCGACCTCGACAATTTTGCGAAATCCGGATTGAACATCTGCCATTGGAGACAGGGTTTGCGCTCCGCCTGGCTCTGTTCCAACTCTTAAATTATAAGTCAGAGATTTTTGAGGCGATTCTTTATCGTCCGCTGGAGACCATGTTAACGTGACACGACTTCCTTCTACATTCGCCATGAGATTTGATGGAGCAACGGGAGCGGAATTCTTGATGCTAATATCGTTTTTATAAATTTTCGTCACACGATTCAAATCATTCAAGGAGCCAGTGAGGATGATATCGAGATCGCTATCGGAATCATAGTCTCCCCATGTCGCTGAGCCGTTGTAAATCGGAATCAATCCGGCATTTATTTCGACAAAACTGCCCTCCTTGTTTTCGTAGATTTGTGTATAAATATTTGCAAAAAAATCACGTCCGGTAAGCAGAATATCAAGATCACCATCATTGTCATAGTCACCCCAGACAACTGAGCCGTCGTAAACCTTTTCGAATGGGGTACTAACTTCTAAAAAGCTTAAAATTGTATTCTTATATAGTATGCTCACCTCGGTAATTCTCTCATCCAAACCCGTGAGCAACAAATCCGGGTCACCGTCTCCGTCATAATCACCCCAAGCCGCAGAACTTTCTTTTAAAGGCTGAAGCGGAATTTTGGAATCGACAAAAGAACCTGCCTGGTTTTCATATAACACCGTCACCGGCCTTGCGCTGCCATCTTCGCCGGTAATCAAGAGATCCAAGTCGCCATCATTATCGTAATCGGCAAAAGCCGCGTCTCCGCCTTGAATGCCAACTAGATTCGATTGCCCTAGCCTAAATCTATTTCCCTCATTTCGGTATAACTTGGTGATGAAGTTGCCGATGATCAAAGCATCCAGATCGCCGTCGTTATCATAATCTGCCCACTTTACGACACCCTTTGCTGCCGGACTAAAACCAGTATTTATCTGAACAAAGGCTCCATCACGGTTTTCAAAGACATCAGCAAAGCGTGTTCCAGCAAATAAAAAATCGAGATCATTATCGTTGTCATAATCTCCCCACGCTAACGCATTATGCGAGGTTCTGTCAATAGATACGTTAACCTCCGAAAAGGAGGCATTTGCATTTTCGTAGATTTTCGTGTCAAAATATGGATTTCTAATGTCCGCCTTTGACAAGCCCGTCATCAGAATATCCAAATCCCCGTCATCATCGTAATCTCCCCAGGCGACCGTGCTGCTATCCATCGGAAGAAGCTCGATGCTTGTCTCAAAAAATAAGGTTGGCGTGGCGATGACCTCATTTGACCAACTGCTCTCCTCATAATTATTGGTGATCGCTGTTACTCTAAAGTAATACGTCGTACCGTTTTTCAAGCCGGTGATGATCTTCATTGTATCTGCCGGGCTGCTTGTTGAATCGATTCGCGCTGTTGGGGTTGGCGTTTCCGCACCGTAAATGTAATACTTGAGGAGGTTTTCATCTGTATTCATTTTCCAAGAGAGTTTTGCTTGTCCATTTCCTGATTCTGCTGTCAGGTTTTGTGGCGGAGATATAAGCGAAATAACGAAGGATTGTTCTTCAGAAAATCCGGACCCGGTGAATGTATTATCAATCGCCTGGACACTCCAGTAATATGTTCCTTTTTTCAGGCCGGAAATCCACCAGGTTGTATCGTGGCCTGCGTTTCCGATCTGAGGAATGCGCCGGAATCCTGAGCTCACCTCTGCCATGGGGGACAATACATCAACACCTCCAGGCTGCGTCCCGATGCGCACATTATAGCTCAAGCCCCGCTGCTTGGTCTCGATATCCAGTGCAGAATTCCAATTCAGCATGACGCGATTGTCATTGATGAAAGATTTTAGATTTTGCGGGCGCTCAGGAGGAGTATTTTTTCTGTCGATTTTATTCTGGTATACTCTGGTTACGAATGTATTCTGGCCGCTTTTCCCCGCGATCAGCAAGTCAAGTGCACCATCATTATTGTAGTCACCGCATGCGATAGCGCTGCTATTAGCGCGGGTATTGCAGACCGGCTCGATTCCTATGTTGCTCAATTCCGAGAATGTGGAATCGTCATTTCGCAATAAACGTGCAATGTGCTCGCCTTTACAAATAAGCTTCCCATCTCTGTCAACAGAGGCTTCCAAGCTTCCGGATATGACAAAGTCCAGATCGCCATCATTATCATAATCTCCCCAAGCTGCAGACACGTTGAATAATCCGGGTAAATTGAATTTTTTCTCCAAAAATCCACTTGAGGTGTTTTCAAATATTTTTGTAATAGCAGGCCCAGGGGAGATAATATTAGGGGCTGCATTCCCCGTAAGAAAAATGTCCAGATCTCCATCTTGATCATAATCTACCCAGGAGGCCTTGCCGGTTGTTGTAGGAGGTAGATTCGCTTCTATATCCATAAATCTACCGCCTTGATTCTGATAGACTTTAGTGACTGGCCGAAAAAGAATATTAGCATCTGGAACAGCTCCAGCAAGCAGAATGTCCAAATCGCCATCATTGTCATAATCACCCCACGCTGCCGAGCCGAACCGGACGGGATCGAGACCGGTTTGCGTCTCTTCGAAAATTCCGTTATTATTGCGATAGATAACTGAGTGAGTGCCCTCTATCCCTCCGCCGGTAACAAGCAAGTCAAGGTCTCCATCATTATCATAGTCTCCCCAAATCACAACCCCGTCTTCATGTTTAACCAGCTCCAATTTTAAATCAGCCAGTTTTTTATTATTGTTTCGATAAACCGTCGTTCTGAATAAAGAAGAAAAAGCTAGATCCAGGTAATTGTCATTATTGAAATCCCCCCAGGCAACGCCGGCAGGATAGTATTCCAAGAGAAAATCTGTGAGATGCGTATCAACAAAAAAGTCGGCATTGTACTCGTAAACCCTCAACTTGTGCTCATTGAAACGGTTTATGCCGGCAGCGGCAATATCCAAATACCCATCGTTATTGAAATCACCCCACGCCACTGTGCCATCCACAACGTCTTCCAATAATGCAGTAATATCTTCGAAAGACTGTGAATTGGCGGGATCAGTTACAAGGACCACTCCCCAAAAGTTGAGCATGCACAAATAGAACATTGCTCTTGGCCGAAATAGCGTTCTTTTTATCATGATCATCCTTGATAGACCAGGTTTTTTAACTATGGATTCGTCGGCAGACCCGGCGGATTCAAAATGTCAGGATCTACCCGAGGTTTAAATATTTCATAAACGGCGACTGCAATACCGCCGGTAAGAACCGCCTCGCTGGTCATTACTAGTGGATCTTTAAGCATTCGTTCACCGAAATTGCCATACTTCTGGTATTTCCAGGTTTTATTCAAAGACACCTTTGAGGAAATTTGCTGGAGCCAGTTCTCAACAACGACCAGCACAGTATCCATTTCTAAAGCAGATCCTATATTATCCTCCTCATCCTCGGACTGGGAAACTCCAATCATTCTTCCATATTTGTCTACGACCGGTCCTCCGGAACTACCAGGCGCAATATCGGCGTCGAAAAATAAGTAACCTTCTTCTTCTATTCGAGTAATTTTGCCAACGGTCTGAGTGATGGCATATGTTTCAGGAAAACCGAGAGCAGCAACGGTTTGTCCTGGCCGCACACGCGCTGTCCGATTATAGCTTATGACCTCGGCACGGGAAATAGGATTGATTGTAGCAATTAGAGCAAGGTCCTTGGATTGGCCATAGAATTTCGGCATCACAGCCGCATCTACGAAATTCGAATCTGAAGCAAGTTTTACTTTAATATTATTATGAAATCGGATGGGCACACCAGGTTCAACGTCTTTAAAATTACTGGAAACCACATGACAAGCAGTCAATATAATTGCCCGGCCTTGACTTGTGATACCGACGATTGCTCCACTACCATTTTTATTGCCACTACAAAGAATATTCACCATAGCAGGCGCTACCTTGTCGTAGACTTTTGCAGATAATTCCGGTCGCTGCTCTGTCTTTGATGTATCTGATGGTGTTCGTGTCCAACCCTCGACACTTGAAAGTAAACCGATGAGAAGAAATAGAACTTGAAGTGCTTTCTTTTTCATCATATTGCCTTTGCTTAGGTTGATTCATCTACTTTGTATTTGATTTTCAGAATAAGTGGAACCAGGACCGTCAAAAGCCAACCAATCACTGTAATCGCAATAGACGTTTGCGGGTGCTGCGCGATAAATGATAAATATCGAGGGATAAGCTCATCTTTTACCACACCCTGACCGACTTGCAGGCTTTTCAGCCGCCCCTGAGCCCTTACCTTTAAAGTATTCTGATACTCGTGAAGATCATAAATAATAAACCGATTTGGATCGAAAGTTAAATCTATATCGCCTCTTTCAAGGGATTTAAAGTTTAATTTATCCGTAAGAAAACTTTTCTTAACTGAAATACTATTGATGGTCGAGCGGATGATCCTTCCACTCATTTGATAAACGTCTGTTGTGAAATCGAGATTTTCCACAAGTTGCTCGAGCATAAAATTTGTTGTATCAGGATTATTCGCATCTAATTTCTGAAAGTCGGCAAGCAATTCCCCATCTTTTCCTTGAATGTGCAATGATCGTGACATGTCATGAAGCCGAACCTTCACCGGATCTTTGAATAGTTGGGTTAAATCATGCTGCAATTCATCAATAACCTTACATCCGTGTATTGACAAAAGAACTTCTTTGTCAAGACTCAATATTTGATAGGGAGAACGATTGCTATTACGAATCCGAAGAACAAAGACCTCGCCATCGCGCTTGATATTGATAGCGCTACCCGAGTCGCAGATTACGTCTTGAATAAATATGCCGGATAAAGGTGAAAGGAGATTTATTCTTCCCTCTTGTGGATGAGGAAAAATTGTTAATGTATTGGCATTCTCGCTTAACAATGTGGCTTGGATCCTTAATTTGAATGGTTCAAACTTTTCTATACCGACTGACTGAGCCCAAACCCCGGAATAAAGCAATGAAACCTCGTCACCACTCCGAACCTCCGGGGGTAATGAAAAATTCATTTGCTGTGCATAAACCTCCATTTCAACAGCGCTATTCTTGGGCAGGACCGACAGAATAAAGAAGCAAATCATTCCGAAAATCAGAGTAACGGCAGCAAGCAATATTAGTGTTGGCTGCCGAAGTATTTTGCTTTTGATTGGACTGGCTTTAGCGTCGCTGGCAGCAGAGTTTATCTGTGGCTCGAATTTCTTGGAATGAGCAGGAGAATCTCCTGAGTGGACGGCTTTTGTCTGAATATCGAAAAGGTGACCATCCAAGGAGCGCATAAAAAGCACCGGCGTTCCCCATTCGATTGTTTGATCTTCATTGGAAAATACTGCCACCCTTGCCTCAGTCACGGCAGCGTCAACAGGCAAACCATCTGCGATTGCAGAGTAAAATTCCTCGGCAAATTTAATCGCTGCGGCATCTGAAATTTTGAATTGCATGGCCACGATCGCGGGGACGCCATGCTGCATAAGTGTTGTGGCGGTGCCTGCAAATGGATTGATTGAGGAACTTCTGGCGCCCAAGCAACTATTCAACGCGATTAGCCTAAGAGAAGGATGATTGTTGAGCATCGCACCGACTTGCTCGGCAGAGACGCGATCAACCGATTCATTCTCGTCTTCAAAGGCCAGCCAACCTTGCCCGGCAATTGCATCAAAATCGCCATGGCCGATAAAATGCAAAACGTGATATTCGGTACGACGCAATACTTTCCGCAGTTCGGTGACCGTAGCAACCTCGAGCCAACTTATTTCAACCAGATTACGATTTTTTAAAGATTTGAGCGCCCGCTGGATTTTTCGTTTTTCATTTTCAACATCGAGATAAACCAACTCTGTGGGACTCGAAATAATTATAAGAATGCGCAGCGGAGGATTTATTTTCAAAGGTGGGATAGCTCTCGGCATATCGAGATATCGCACGATAGGAGTCTGTCGATCTAGACCTACGAATTGATTGGTCACAGATTGATACAGATATTCCCAGGGTAGATGATAGAGCTCAACTGCCTCGTGCAAATGAATCCTAAGTCGAAGGCCATCACCCTTTGCAGTTGCTTGATCAAGGCTACTTTTATAAATGGCTCGGATATCTTTGTTAAGAACAGCATCGAAAAGCTTTTCACCAAATTTTTTAACGGAGTCGGTGTTGGCCGTCCTTTTGAGAATTGATTCTTCAACTTGAACGATAAAGCTTTGTGCCTCGTCGCTTGTAAAGGGCGGCAAAAGCTTATGTTTTGCCTCGCCGGCAGGAGAACGAGCTCTAATGAGATACTCGTTTTCCATTTTGAAAAACTCCAAATCAAAATTATGATAGTTCACTTTGCTTATCCACCGTTTCATTCAGTGATCATCAGATAGATAGAAAGCTTCTATCAAAAAGGATCAAGCAAATTTCAAAAACTATAGCTACCGTTCCATTACCTCTGTTAGCTTTAGATAGCCTGCATAATGGTAAAATTGATTACTCGTAATCACCGGTGGCATCTTCTTCAAACCTCGTGGTGATCTAAAAGTTGCCGTTAGAATTAATTCGTAAAGCCCATTTCCTGGTATTCTTTGATTTCGATCTTTGCCATCCCATCGTATATAGAACTTATTATCCTTGAGTAATCCTGTTAGTATTCCATCATTGACTAGCTTGGCTGTCTGAGTATTATAGATTTTATATTCAAGTGTATCCACTGTCTTGGTTGGGATAAAACAAAAACTGTAGCTCATTCCTTTGATATCGGGCGTCGTATGATATAACGCGACGGGTAGTATTATAGAGCGGCTCGAATCTAATGTTTTGGCCAAGGGCAGAAGGTCATGCAAACCAATTTGGTAATAAAGCGAAATCGTAGAAGGCCAAGTAAAATCATTGTGCCCTGCAGCGTAAATTCTCCGCAGTGGCTCCATCTTGTATGAGTATCCATGCGGTGGTTTATCGTATTCCCAAACTTCGATTTTTATACGAGCCGAATCTTCTAAGTGGAATCTAAGATTATAGTGAGGCATCTTCTTTTCCGCAGGCATAGGCTCTTCATGCTCAATCGTGGCCGAGATCAAGAACAACTTTTCCCCAGCAACAAGTTTAGGTGGCTTGGCAATACCTTCGATTCTATCATGGTATTTTTCGAGAGGATACTTTGTCTCTTGAGCGAATGCTTCAGTACTAATCTTGATTGCTATGATAGCACATGAAGGGTACTCATCAATACTGAGAAAATTGACTAAAATGAAAGAATAAAGTGTAAGAATTCTTTTTACCATAATACTTCACTCCTCTCCCAGTTGATAAATCGATCACAAAAAATTCGTTGCTCTGATTGGGTAAGTTTTCGATGTCCGCTTTCTCATCTATTCAGCCTTATTAATATAGACACCAAAAGTGACGAGTTTCTCACAAACTATTTTCTAAAATTACGCCGTCGACAGCAGGCCAATTATATGCTTGTTGTATTGTATTCCTGATCTGTGTCTAACTTAGTTTAGCCTCACCAGATAATATTAACTTCCACGCGGCGGTTCATGAACCGTCCGGCGGGATAGCGGTCGTCGCCGTACAGATCAGAGGGCACGGCCGCCCCAATTTCGGCAAAAGCCCTGCGCTGGTCCTCGGGGATTTCGAAACGGCGGTAGAACGGCACCGTGGCGCCGAAGCCGATAGAAACGACGTGAACCTTGATGCTTCTTGAACCACTCCGGCAAACTAACGTGGTAAGATGGCGCGGAAGCAGATGCTCGATCTCTTCGATTTTTTGGCGCATGTTGTATTCCGTGGGAACACCGGGTGAGCGCGGCAAGCCGTTTTCCGGTGAAGCTTCAAAATGGCGAACCTTTTCGCGCACGACTTGTTTCAAATAGTCTCCCAACAAGCCCTTGGCCTCTTTGCCGTTGCTTGCGTCGAAGCAGCGTTGCAAGATGCGGCGGGTGAGCGAATCATAGTTCGCACTGGCAATGCGCGGATTGGCGTCATAAAATTCCTCCGCGATTTTGACTTCGAGGCCGCGCTTTGAGTTCTGCGTTTGGAGGGCAGCCACAAATCGATTGCGAAAAAAAAGCGCGCGGCCAAAAGAGAGCCCCAGGTTATAAAAACGCGAAATGACCTCGCCCAATTCGCAGGCGTGGCCGCTGATGAGGACCAAGGCGTCTCGAGGCTGTGATGCGGGGTTTTTCTGCAACGTGTCTGCTATGGCGTCCAAAAACCCGCCGGCCAATGTCTCAACCCGAATGCTATCGAAAGGAAAGGTGAAACGGATTTCATCATAGGGATTGAGCGCAAAAATTTCGTCCCGATGCACCGTCCTCGACTGAATCTCGAACGTGTCTTCCTCACTGCTGACCATGCGCGCCGGGCAGGCCACGTCCATGTGCAGGCGCGCGCGGTATTTTCCTTCCCACAAAAAAGCCCGCATGGAAGGTTCATCCAAATAAATTTTTTCCTCGCCCGAAAGAATGGAGGGCAGCTTCTGCAGCGAAATCGCCTGTGTTTGTTCAGCCCCGCTGGCTTCATTTGTCACCACGACTTCTGCATGCCGCACGCACTCCGGCGCAAACCGGCCTGAAACTAATCGCGCCTGCAGCGCGATTTTACTGGATTGATCGGCGGTCATCACCTGGAAAGGCGCCAACACCTCTTGTTGCGCCGGCAAATCGAGTAGCACCGGTATGCCGCGATTTTCCTCGGAGAAATCCTCGGGAGAAATTGAGGAAATTTTGAAATACTTTCTCCAATCTTCGGTTGTGGCCGCGCGCGGGATAAATTTCGTGGCACAACCGGAGTAGCCATTTTTTGCCAATTTGAGCGCCGCTTCCTGCAAGCGTGCGGCGGCAGAGTCGGCCCGGCGCCGGCCCCAATGTGCAGCTTCTGCGATGGTTTTATCATAAAGCGCCGGCAGGAAAATTCGATAGTCTTTGCACGCCGTGCGGCTTGCCATCACTCCCCAAAAAACGTTGCGGAAAGCCAGATCGGTTTCATTCAAGCTAAAGAGGTCGGAGTGGGGTTCAAAAAAAATGCTGCTCACCAGCGGAATGCCGATATACTTGTAGCTGATCTGATGCAGCAGCTTTTCGCTTTCCACGGTGAGTGCAATTTTATAATCCGGGCATTTGAAAAAAACCTGCGTCTTGAGCGTATCGGTTTCCCGGTCCAAGTGCGAAACGTGAAAAGAAAGACGGTACAATCCCGGCTGCGCAGGCTTAAAGCGAAAATGCCCCAAATGCATGAGATCGTCCCGGCGCATGGCAACCTGCGACTGAATGCTGAAACTGTCAGGGCTGGCGTTGCGAAAATAAGCTTCCAAACTCTGGCCGCCGAGGGTGACGCTGTCCTTCCAGGCGTGGCCGGCATCTTCATGCTTGAGCGGCCGGGCGCGCATCAACTGTAAATGCGAAGTTTCGTCGCGGCTAAACCACATCGCCGCGGCAGCCGCCACAGGTATTTGAGTGTTGCGCAAGCGCGCGGAAGCGGCGTCTTTGGCGTCATCTTCACCCAGAAAACTTGCCGCGACACGCAGCTCATACCCGGCAATCACGTTGGGATGCAGCCCTTTTCTTTGCAAAATAATCTTGACGCCCAACGGAAATTCAAGCCCCTCGCCAAATTCCCGGCGATAAATTTCTTGCGCGGAAAGCGCAGTCACCTCCGCCGGGTTTTGCTTCTGTGCCATCGTAATCAAGGGCAGGAAAAGCACAATTCCAGCCAGTCGCGAGTTGATTCTCATTTATTCCTCCCACAGCCGCGGCCTTCGGCCGCAAGTTCGGATATGAAACTCCAGCGGCATCGCGAACGCAAGCATAACCGGCGCAGGCGCACAAGAAAATGTTCAACATTGAAAATCATGCCCCGCGCGCCCGCGTCCGGTTGACGCACAGTTAGGCAACTTGCCTCTATTTCACAAATATCAATCTATTGTGATCCACAATTTGCCCGTCAAATATTAAACGAGTATAATAAATGCCTGAAGCGAAGTCTCTCGCTTGAAAACTCACTCGCAGTTCACCAGCAGGCTGTTGAGCGTTTTCCAACAGTGTAGTCACTGTTCTTCCAAGTGCGTCAAAAATTTTCAAGGTGACTTTACCACCTGTTGGCAATACATAAGCAATGGTAGTGCTAGAATTGAATGGGTTAGGATAATTCTGTCTTAACTGAGGAATGACTGGAAACGCATGCCGTTGCTCCGCAACAAGTGTAATGGTGGAATCTGGAACGAAACGGATATCTTTCAGAAAGAAAATATCCTGATTCATACCCATATTCTGAAATGCAATCCCACTAATGATAGGTTCTCTAGGGTCAATTATAGTTGAATCTAATGGAATGACAATGTCGTGCCATATATTGGGCATTGTGTTCGGTAAAAATTGTCTTAGCTCGCGACGTTTCTCATAGATAGGAAATTCTGGATCTGCTTTGGTTTCACAGTCAGACACTGGTGCCGTAGTGAAAACTTTGAAGTTCTGCCTACCCGAACCACCCAAATAGATCTTAAAACGCAATGCTACGAATCGACGAGTATCTAACCCGAAATGATGAACGAATTTAACACCGTCGTAAGTGTTACTAAATCTTACTGAAATAGAACAATTGCCAGGAAAAACAGGATCACTGGCACAGAAATTTATCATTACATTGCCCCAAAAGCCATCACCGGCATCCCAGGGATTCACGCGAATCTTATCATAAATTCGAGAATCCAAAGGGGTAGGCTTGAAGCTGCCGGTTTCGATATACACCCCTCCAAGATGTTGCTTAAGGACTTTGAGTTGGTGCTTTTCGTTACAAGCTAGCAAGTTCAAAGGATTTTGGCTAAGTGGATCTTTAGCCGGATCGAGATAATTCCATACAGTTACAGAGAGATGAAGGGGGTCGAAGAAATTTACAAATGCCGAATCCAATAGAGCTGCCCAATCAGCCGTGCAAGGTACGCCCAGTTCGCCAAAATAAAGTGGTACATTATTATCAATAGACCAATCAATTGCTGGAATCAAACGATCCCGTATATAATACTGCCATTGCCCTTTGGGCCCTGTCTCCTCACCTTGTTCATATCGTGAATCGTTATCAAAATCAAGATAAACGTGAGGTGAATAAACAATCCTTGAAGGTATAACCCCGTCAATAAGCGAAGGTCTTTTTCCATTTTCTACCGGCCAATCGCTAGCCAATGAATAATTCGGACCTTCACCAAAGATAAGATGCTTCTTATCTACTAAGCGAATATCATTTACAACTGATTGGGCGATCATAGGCCAATTGCACGAATTGCAATTCTCTATACCTGCTTCGCGGCGTACTGGCTCATTCATAATATCGTAACCAAGTACTGAAGTACTGTCACGAAAGTTGGTTGCGATGAGCTTCCATGTATGGCTAAGTAAACGTTGGTGATCAGGATGATCAAAGACACAAACCTGTTGATTTTGGCCAGACCAGTATTTCAAATAATCATGCATGTCAAGGATAACGTAGATCTGTTTCTTAGCTGCCATTCCTACAACGTCTTTTAGAATTTTAAGATAACTAGAATCAAGAGTTGCTGGCAAATTAGCCGGTCGCCATCCGGGCACTAAACGAGCCCACTCGAATGGCACCCGAATAACATTAAAACCAATAGCTTTGAGACTATCAAAATCTTGTGGCCTTGGCTTAAAGTAGTTTATCCCTTCCCTACCAGGATAAGGACGATCGTAAAAGGCCCCAAACTCAAGGCCATTTAAATTGACACCACGAAAGACAACTTTTTCGCCTGTAGATTCTGCTATGATGTCGCGCCCTTCTGTACGAAAGTAAGTTCCCCATGGCACGACACCTAAAAACTCATTCGATCTTGCCAAAGCACTATTCGATAAGGCAATAAAGGCAATAATAGAAAAGATCGTGATCAAACAGAAGCTACTTTTGAGCAAAGAAAGCCTTATTAGGAGAAATTCTTTTCGATAGCTTTTCATGCTTCCACCTCCGCTGTTTAAAAACTCCATATTGGCTATCTAAAATTTGGCTAACATGTTACGTCGTTGCCACCGCAAAAAACCGCAGCTTCCGCGCATGAAGAACGGAGCGCCTCAACGCCCGCCGTAACTAATGGCGAAGCGATAATTGTGAAACGCATCGCCGTGCAGATTGTATTGATACACGCCGTTGATCATGAAATTCCAGCCGACGGGCAAGCCCGCGCCGGCGGAAATCCAGTTGCGATTGCCGCCGCCGCGCAGGAAAACCGGCGCGAAACGATTTTGAAAAAGATACTCGGCGCCGGCATAAACGTTGATGTTTTGCCATAGACCCGGGGCGTCGTCATTCTTTTCAACATCGAGGGCCGCAACCAAATTACCGGCGGGCCGAAAAGCCACCCCGGCGCGATAACGCCGGCCGGCGCGCGCTCCCTCTTGTGAAGAGCCGGCTCCGGAAGCAAAAACAGGCTGCCGCAAATTCAAAACGCTGATCGCAAATTGCAATTGGCGGCTGTAAAAAAAGAATAGGCTGGCATCCAGGGCAAAGTCGCCGGCAGAGATATTATTGCGATCGAGAAAACTGGTTATGGCCTGCAGCTCCGCATCCCGCCGGTCGGGGTTGACGTGCGCCGGGTCTTTGAGGTAATCCTGATTATATCCAAAATGGATATAACGGCCGGTGAGGGCCACGGAAATCAGATTGGGGATTTGCGGCTTGCCTTGCCAATCGGAAAGCACCAAACTGCGCTGCGGCCAAAGCCCGATTCCCGCTGCCAGCATGAAAGTGTTTTGAGTGAGGCTGCCGGGCAGGGACAAATTGAGCCAGTGCGCGCCCAGCGAAAAACGGTGTTGCAGCGTGTCCGCTCCCACGATCTCCGCGGCCTCGGGCACAAACTCCGCAGTCGAAGCGAGCACGGGCAGCAATCGATCCTTGTTGGGATAAACTTTGGAAATGTTGTACATCCCACCGGCGCTATTGAGCGCGAGGTCTTCGCCCGGCAAGTTGGCAAAAAGCCGGTGGCGGCCAAATTCGAGCTGCCAGCGCTTGAAAGAATTGAGCAGCCCGGCCGGGCTGAACTGCAGGCCGCTCACGTCGTTGGATACCGCAGCAAAAGCGCCGCCCATGGCCTCGGCGCGCACGCCCGCACGCGTTTGCATTTGCGCTCTCGCCGCGGACGCCATGGTGATCAAAGCAAATATCACTAACGCTCGTGCGCAGCTTCTGCGTTGGCTTTTTTGTTTATGCATTGATTGTTCCCCTTCAGCGTAACAAAACGATCGTGCCGCGGCAAGGCTGATTGCCGAGCTCGAGGCCTTTGATGCTCCAAACGTAAGTTCCCGGCGGCAAGGCGCGGCCGTCACGCGTGCGGCCGTCCCACGTACCGTCCGTGGTGCCTTCCCAAACTTTGTTGCCGTCCAAATCGAGAATGTAAACTTCCTGCCCATCATCCGGCTTGAATCTCAAACCGCCCAGGCCGTTTTGCACGGCGGGAATGAACGTGCGCGGCCGGGCATAACAATCATGTTTGATGTTGATAAAGGCAGTTTCCTCGCCGGTCTCGAATCCGGTTCCGCCGAACACTGCGCGCGTGCGCGTCGCGCGCGCAAAGATTTGGGTCTGATTCGGCAGAAGATCGGAATATTTGAAACGCACACTCCGAATAGCGCTTTCATTCACTCCCAAAGAAAAGACGGGGAACGGCGCAAGAGCAGCGACCGAATCGCCGCAGGCTGCGTTCAATATTTTATAATCGGCAATGCCGGGTTGCACGAAAAGCTCGAGCGTGAGCGTGAGGTTCTCGGCGGCGGCGTCACCGGGCGGAATATTGCTCAACCTCACCACCGCATTCAAACACTCTCCCTCTTCGGCGAAACCGTCTTTCGCGTTCCCGGAAGCTTCGCGCAAAACTATCGTCATCACCAACTCGGGCGCGCCTTTGGTTCGAATCGCGGGACGGTTCAAGAGGGACGCACGCCACGCATTTACATCTTCCGGGCAGCCGGCGGATGAAGCGATGAATCCTTCGATCACCAAAATTTGATTTGCAGCGACGCGGGGCGGCGCCGTGAAGCTAAAATAAAAATCGCCCGGCGCGCCGGCGGCAAGCTCCACGGGATTACCGGCGCGGGGCGCCAAGCTCACGGCCTCAGCGCCGAGGACTGCAACCATATCCGAAAAAGCGATGTTCTCAAATTTAAAGCTGTTGTCGTTGCGATACGTGAGCCGCAGGGTCATCGGCTCATTGGCTTCCACCAGACCGTCCGGTCTGGCGCTTTCCCCAAATTCAAAAGACACGAGCAACAGCTTGGGCTGTAAATCCTCCGGCGTGGCGCTGAGAATATGCGACGTCCGCCGGAGCTCAGCGGAACAATCAGGAAAGCGCGCGGGATCGGAGCGCAAGACCAAAATGTTTACCAGTGAATCGGGCTGGCAATTAAGGTGTTCGCTGACGTTGCCCGCAAACGAAACCGTGGTGCTCGCATTGGGATTGAGCAGCAGCACGCTCCAGGTAATAACGCCATTGTTCAACATTCCCTCGGAAGAAATCGAGCTTTGATCCAATTCGAATTTCAGGCGGGAGGGCAAAGTATCCGTGATCACGAGTGATTGCGCCGGCAACGGGCTAAGGTTGGTAATCGTGTAGCTGTAACTCACCCGGTCGCGCGCTGCCAAAGAGGCGCCGGGCTGAGGCGTAATCGTGGCGGCCGAGATCTCGATCAGGTCATCAGTGCCGCTCAGAGCAATCTTTGCTTCGGGGGAAACGCGCAGTGCACACGCAGCCGGCGCGGAAGAAATGCCCGCGTGCGTCACCAGCGTATCGCGCCGGCAGGGCTGCAAGCCGGGGGCTTTGACGATCAGTCGAATGGCGCCGGTTTGGCCCGGGTTCAAAGCCGGAAAATTCCACTCCAAAAACGGAAAAAAGAAACTTGCCGGCGGAGGCTCGCTGCGCACGAACTCCATGCCGGGCGCCAGCGTATCGCGCACTACCACGTTGCGAATCGGAATTCGGCTGGAGGCCGCGCTGCCGTATTCAAGCAGCAGGATTGTTTCCGTATTGGGATCGATTTCAACGCCGGGGCCGGCAGCGTTGAGAAACAAAGAAGTCTGTGCCGGTGCTATGATGATTGAATCTGTGGCCGCATTGTTGTCCACGAGGCAATCCACGCCTTGCAGCGTCACGGCGGCTCGATTGATCAGCGTCTCGGCTTCGCAAATCGTGAAATCATCGCGCACGCGCAACTGGAAAGCCAGTGTGCCCGCCTCGCCCGGGCCCAAGCCGGGAAGCACAAGGCGCACGGTGTGGTCTTGAGAAAAATATGCCGCCAAAGGCGAGAGCGTGCCCGGCAAAGGCCCGGAGAAATATTGCAGGCCGGGCAGCTTGTCAATCAGCGTGAAAGCGCTGCTGGCAGCGAAACTGCTGGGGTTGGAATAACGCACCGCGAAAAGAACTGTGTCGCCCGGCAAGACGGCGCCGGGCCGGCGTGGATTCGCAATCGTGACGCCGTCGATCTTCAAGACGTCACCCAGCGGCAATATGTTGGTGACCGTTAGGCTGCTATTGTTGCCCACCACGCCCTCCATAATGCTGCCGGGTGCAAGGTTTATCGTCGTGCGGTTGATAAAATCGACCCCTCGACAAACCGAGTCCGGGCTTTGCACCACGGCGCCATAGAAATCCGGTTTCAGCACGGCGCCGAACTTAATGACACTATCTGCCGGAAAGCCGGGAAATTGCCAGACGATCCTGCGATTGTCCGCGCTGATACTCGCCGGCGCCGGCGTGGCATTGACGATTTGAGCAACGCCCGGCGGCAAAAAATCCTCCAAGCGGATGGTCGTATCGAGCGGAACGTCGAAGCGCTGGCGGCGAAAAGTGAGCACGTAGTTGATGGTATCTCCGGGGGCAACGGCGGCGGGCGCGGCGCTTTTCGAGAGCAGCAGCAAATCCAAAAGATCCACGGGAAATCCTTTGGATATAGTGCTGTCGGCCACACAACGGGCGTCCATCTTGACGGTAAACCTCGGCGGCTGCGAGCGGATACTCACCAAATTCAAACTGACCGGAAGGGCGATAACTTTTTGATTGCCGGGCGCCACGTCGTTGTCAAAAATCACCAACGTCGAAGCCGTCGTTGACGGGTGAATGATGGCCGGCGAGGGCAGCGCACGGGTTAGGCTGGCCGTATCGAGATTTGAATAGTTGAGATCATCCGGGATTTGAATATAAAAGTATATGGCATCTTTCACGTTTCCGGTATTGCCATACTTGATGAGCAGCCTGAACTTGTCGTTCGGGTCGTAGCCTTTGGGCGGCGGCGGCGGGTCCAGTTCCGTGCTCCAGTTGATATCTGATTTGGTTTCGAGATTAATGGTGGCGGGAAACAAGCCATAGGGAATCCGTGTCGTCTTGTCGAAAATATCGGTCGAGAACATCTCGGCGTCAATGCCCGCCCGCACCCGGATGCAGGTGACGGTTGGCAGGGTCTCCCTCACCCGATAGGTGAATTCGAATCCGAGCGTATCGGAAGAAACTTTCGTGTTATCCGTTGCCAGCGTATCCCGGCCAAAATTGCCCAAGACATACGTTACGGTTTCATTCTGGTCGTCAATCCGAATAGAATAAGTCGTATCCTTTTTGACGCCGGTTTTGGCTCTCGAAACAAATGCGCTCACCGGAGTAAATGAATCGTGAAGCATAGAAGGCAGGCTATCGGAGATGGCGCGGATCGAGAGCTTGACCTCGACCTTTTCAAACGTCACCGGCTCTTCTTCATCCGCGCAGACTTTATAAACGAATTTAAGAGTATCGCCGGGCTCGACCACGGCTTTGGCAGGATTAGCGGGGATAACTGAAAACTTAATGACCTGCTTGGCAATGCGATTCTCAGGTCTTTTTGCCGGCTGGGCCAAAGCCTCGCCGCCTGGTGAAAATAGCAACGCCGCAACGCCGGCGCGCAAAATCTGCCTGCGAAAAAAAGCACGCGAAGCAGGGAAACGGCCCAAGCCCTCCCCGCCCCACCAGCCAATATTCATGGTAATCCTCCCTACCAATGAACTTAGGAGCGCCGATTAAATAACTTTCTCATTTGCGTCGGGCTGTCATTCCCGCAGTCTTTAAGCGGGAATCCATTTTACGCCGTCTGGATGCCCGATTAAAGCGCTCGGACATGACAGATCAATGAGCAAGTTATCTAATTGACATTTTTTATTGAACGCAGAGCGCTTTTTATATAAGCTTCGTTGATCAGAAACGCGACCGCCAAAAAGAAGGGCCCGCATGATGTTGCGATCGCGCGCAATGATAATCAAGAAACGAGAAAAGCGCAAGAACTTTTTTGCGCAAATTTCAGTTAGTCCGGATAATGCCCGCGCAGCTTGCCGGCAGCGGCGGAATCCAACAGAACCGTGGCGTGGCGATGCATCTGCACGATCGTCGCCGGCACCATGGCGGTGATCGGCCCTTCGATCGTTGCCTGAATTGCCCCGGCCTTGCTTTCTCCACTCGCCAACAAGAGTAGATCGGCCGCGTCCATGATCGTGCCCACGCCCATGGTGAGCGCATATGTGGGCACTTGTTCCGGCGTTTTGAAAAAGCGCGCATTGGCTTCGCGCGTGGTGCCGGTCAGCGTTTTGATGCGGGTGCGCGAACCCAGGGACGAGCCCGGCTCGTTGAAAGCGATGTGGCCGTTCGTGCCGATGCCGAGAATTTGCAAATCGATCCCGCCGCATTTTGCGATTTGTTGCTCGTACCATTCGCATTGTGCGTCGATGTCCTGCGCCATGCCCATGGGAATGTGCACGAAACGGCGATCGACATTGACCTGCTTGAACAAATTCTCCCACATAAAATAATGATAACTTTGATCGTGCTCCGGCGGCAGGCCCACGTATTCATCCAAATTGAACGTCGTGACTTTGGAAAAATCCAGGCCCTCGTGGTGGTGCAGACGAATCAATTCACGATACAGCCCCAGCGGTGTGCTGCCGGTAGCAAAGCCCAACACACAATTGGGCTTCTTGCGGATCAGCCCGGCCACGAGTTGCGCGCCGGCTTTGCTCATCTCGTCGAAGTTTTCTTTAATCAAGACCAGCATGGCAGGTTTTTCTTGAAAAAGTTTTTTCCAATTTATCGTTTCGTCGCCGCGGGCCACTCGCGCTGCGTCAATTCAAACACGTGCCGCAATACGCTTTCCTGCGCCGGCGTCAATTCTTTTTGGCGGCGGCGCATTACCCGGCGTGCGGTTTCCAGCGCGTGCTCGAGCTTATAAATTTCCAAAGTTTCTCCGCCGCCCCAGGCGAAAGAGGGAACGCACTTATTCGGATATCCGGCGCCAAAGACGTTGCTCATCACGCCCACCACCGTGCCGGTATTGAACATGGTGTTGATGCCGCTTTTGGCATGATCACCCATAAACAATCCCACAAACAAAGAGCCGCTGTCAATCATCTGCCCATCAATTTCAACTTTCACGGCGCTATAATTATTTTTGAGATCGCTATTGTTGGTGTCCGCGCCGAGATTGACCCATTCGCCCAAATAAGCATGGCCGAGGAAGCCTTCGTGTTGTTTGTTGCTGTAGCCGAAAATGATCGAATCCTCCACTTCGCCGCCGATTTTGCAGACTTCGCCAATCGAAGTGCCGGCGTAAATTTTCGCGCCCATCTTGATGGTGGAATTTTTTCCAACATAGAGCGGGCCTTGCAGGCAGGCGTTGGGTAGAATGGTCGCGCCTTCGTCGAGGCAGATGGGGCCGTCTTCGGCATCGAGCACGGCGCCGGGTTTTAATTTCGCGCTTTGTGCAATAAAAATGTTTTGCGTTTGCAGCAACGTGACATTAGGATAAATCCTTCCCAAAATCTGGCCGCCGCGGTTGGCGAGGACAAAATCTTTGACCAGCTCGTGGGCGTTCGCGTGTACCAAATCCCACGGGTAATTGAGCCATTTGCCCTCGACCTCGTGCTCGGCAACGCCGGGAATTTCCTCCGGCAGGCGCAACGGCTGAACGTGCGCCGCGAGGCGATCGGGTTTCAAATGAGCCGCGACGGTTCTGCCGTTGTGCTTGAGCAGCAGCTCCTCTTTCAAATTTTGAGGAAGCGCTGCGCTAAAAAGGAATCTGCCGTTCACAAACCAGCTCAGCTCCCCTGGCATTTGATTTACGCGGTAGTTGGTTTCGCGCACATAATCTGCCAGATATTCGCGGCAGACGAGGAAAAGTTGTGCACCGGGGAATTGTCGCGTGATCTTCTCGCGCAACGACGTCATGCCGCAACGCAAGTCAAACACCGGGCGCGTTAGGCTGAGAGGATAGAATTGAGCATAGTGCTCGTCTTCGAAGAGGCAGAGGTTGGAGGCCATGTTCTTAAAGGACTCTTTTGCCATTTTCGATTTGAGCCACAGCTCGGGACGCGAAGCGCATGGCGGTTTTAATATCCGCGCGGGTCAGAACCGGATACTCGAAAATGATTTCCTCCGGCATATAGCCTTCGGCGAGATGATCGATAATCAACCGCACGGGAATGCGTGTGCCAGCGATCACTGATGTGCCTCCCAAAATTTTGGGGTCGCGAGTTACTTTGGATTTCCCCGACACGCGTTTTGTTGTTTGCACGGATTTCATGTTCATACTCCACTTTGTTGTATTGCAAAGCTGTAGCTTCGTGATTCAATCATGGCAAGCAAATCTTCCCCAAAACCGTTGCAGCGCTTGCGCCGGTAACCGCGGGCACATTGCCGGCGTTTCCCGAAATCGTCTCGTTGGCCAGCAAGGCCATCAACATCGCCTCTTTGGCGTCGCCCGGCAAGCCGAATTCATCAGTCGTCAAAATTTTTGTGGCAGAAAATTTTTGCCGCAAAAAATTCATGAGTGTGCGATTGCGCGCTCCGCCGCCGCTGGCGATCAATTCGTCCAGCATGCCGCAACCGGTTTGCAGGCGCTGCGCTTCCTGCCAAATGCTTTCCGCCGTCAGCGCGGTGGCCGTTGCCATCGTATCTTCTGCGCTCAAACCCAACGCCTGCGCCAATAGTTCTGCGGCAAAAGCTTCGCCAAATTCTTCGCGTCCGGTGCTTTTGGGAAAGGCACGCGCAAAATAAGGATGTGCCAGCAAACGGCGCAGCAATTCCGGGGAAATTTTTCCGGCCGCGGCGATACGGCCCTCTTCATCGTAATCGCGCCGATACAGCTTTTGCGCCAGCGCATCGATCACCATGTTCGCCGGGCCGGTGTCATAAGCAATGATCTCGTCCCGGCTTGCGCCTTTTTTGAGAACGGTGAGATTGGCAATGCCACCGAGGTTGAGCACACCGCGCGTTTTTTGGGCGGAGCGAAACCATAAATAATCCAGCAACGGTACCAGCGGCGCGCCTTGCCCGCCCAAAGCCATGTCGGCCGGGCGAAAATCCGCCACGGTGGCGATACCGGTGCGCTTCGCGATCAAGCCCGGCTCACCGATTTGCAGCGTGCCGCGCGTGGGCACACCCGCGATCGCTCCGGCGTTAGGCAAATGATGAATCGTCTGTCCGTGCGAGCCAATCAAATCCACCTGCCCCGCGTGAAGATTCGCGGCGGCAATAATTTGCAAAGCCGCTTGCGCAAAACATTCTCCTACAGCCGCGTTTAACCGGCAGATTTCATCCACACTGCCGGCGCCGGGCCGGGATGCTGCCAAAATTTTTTCATGCAGCAGCGCAGGATAAGGATATGTGGCAAACGCCAGCAAATCCATTTCAGTATCAAGCCCATTGCCGCGTATTCGAACCAAAGCCGCGTCGATGCCGTCGGCCGAAGTGCCGGACATCAAACCAACGACAAGCTTTTCCGGCTTCTGCGCGATTTGTATCAAGCGCTGGAAGGGTTCGCCTAGGGCTGTGTTCATGACGGAAGCAATATCCTATAAAAGTAACTGGCCTGTCATCCAGAGGGAAATTGTGAAGCATCGAATCTAGTGCAAGTGCGCCGCAAGATTCTGCTTCTGAATGACAGGTTCACGCAACTGCAAACTGCTGTAAAGCCCTGCTCGAGATTAAAAAGGATTCTTACAGAATGACATTTTAGCCTACACAGCTTTAACATAGAACCTATTTCATTTTAATCGCGTCCCGCCCCATGTTCGACCAAATCATGCTGTTCAACAAATCGTCGAGATGGTTGATATTGACTTTGAAGCCGCCAATGGGAATGCCGTTCTCGGGGTCATGGCGCGGGCCGCGGCCTTGCGCCTGCACGTATGTCATCCAGCCCTTGCCGGGCTCGTTTTTGAAATCAAAGCGCAGATTGGTGTATTCCATGTCTTGCAAGGCATTGATCACCATCAGGCTGACGGTTTCTTCCAGGCCCGCGCCTTTGAGATCAATATCTTTTTTGATTCCCATAATCGCCATGGCGTTTTCTTTCGAAAGCTGCAGCACCCCTTTATGCGGGCGGGCTTCAAGAAAGCCCTCGCCAAACGACAGCCGCTTTTTTTCTCCCCATTGCAGCACGATGGGGATATGGCCATAAATTTTGCCCTGACCTTTGATGCCTTCGTACTCGATAAAATCGAGTATCGCTTGCAAATCGAGCGCTTCTGCTTCGAGCTTGAACTCGACGCGAGCGGCTGCCGGCCGCAGCCAGAACTTCTCGCTGGCAAGCCGGCCGCCGGCCCAATGTCCGGTGAGTGATTCGATCCAAATCGAATCTGCGCCGGTGAGCCTGAAAATCATTTCGCCCCCGGTCAATTCAAAAGAGCCGAAGGCAGCCCGGCCAAAAGTGAAGCGCTGCAAGCCGGCGCTGGTGAAAGGCTGCACGCCGTCGAGCTCCAGCACGCCGGCAATCGCTTCAATTTTTGCCGAGGATAACTTGCTGGCCCACGTGCTCGCCGGGGCCTCGAGGCGAAGATAAGGCGTTGCGCGATCTTTTTCCACTTTTAATTTGCCGGAGATTTCAAAGCTTCCGGTAATTTTAGCTTTTTCGAGAGCCGGAAAAAAAGGCGCTAGCGCTGCGCTGTTTTCCAAACGAAAAGATGGAACGTTGATCAAAATTTCAGAGGCTGAAGAAGTGAGGTTTCCGGATAGCTTCGCGTGCGCTTGCGAAAATAATTGTGCGGCAGCGGAGAAGCGCCATGATCCATTCACCCACGCCAAAGTTCCCGTTGCCGGCGGCAATTGTTGATCGTGCCAGTGCATGCGCGCCATAGAAAACTCGCCGCCGTGCATTTCTTGTTTTTGCCAATCCACCGGAAAAACGGCCGCGACGCTGTCGAGCGCGAGGCCGAGTTTCTCGTCAAAAATATTCAAGCCCTGCACGCGCGCCTTAAAATCGAGAAGTTGTAAACGCGGGCTTTGCGGAAGACGCTTGCTCAAAGAAATCGCCGGCTCTTTTTTAAAAAGAAGATTGGCATCGATTTCAATCTTTTGCGGAGAGGCTTGCAATTTATGCGAAAAAGCTGCGGCGCGCAGGGAAAATTTTTTGCCGTCGAGCGTGAGCCGGGCGGCAATATTTTTGCCGTCAAAATCATAACTCCCCCGCGCCGACAGTGCGCCGGAAAATTCCACCGGCCTAGCGGTCGCAAAGGTTTCGACCATTTTCTCAATCGCGCTCGCTTGCAGATCGGCGATACTGAGCTCGCCGCTGCCGGCCAAAGTTTTCAGATTGGCGGCAGCCTCGATCGCGATGGGCGCGCCATTCACAAAACCGCGTGCTTTTATAAAACTCAGGCTATCCGATTTTATTTCGAGATCAGCTTGCGTGGGCGCAACCTTCACTTGATAACCCGAAGGCCGGAAGGAATATTCAACCTGAAGCGAATCACCGTTGATCGCGGTGTACGCCCGCCATTTGCGGCCTTCGTATATAATTTGCGCTGCCGCGTCGAGCTTCCCGCTGGAGCGAAACGTCAGGCCGGGAAAATAATTTTTTTGCGCATGCTGCCAGAGTCCGGCCTCGAAATTGGCCAGCTTCAAATCGAAGAGGCCGTGCAGCGAATCAAGCGTGCACCGGGCGCGCAATTCAATCTGGCTGTTTTCGTGGCGCGCATGCAAAGCCATAGCCAGTGAATCGTTGTGGCGATTTTGAATCTCAGCCGTGAGCGGAATTTGAAAATGGCGGCCTTCCCACTCGAGCCGCAGCGCCGCTGGAGCGATCGTCAAGCTATCGAAAGGCAAAACAAACGGGCCGGTGGCGGAATAATTCGCCAGCGGCCCCCAATCAATTTTACCGTTGACAATGGCGAGCGGGAGATGGGCGCCGTGCAGGCGAATAACATGCACACGATTCCGGGCCAGAGATTCCTGGCTGAAACCAACACGAATCTCGCGAATGAATAAACCGTTGTGTTCGCCGATTCTGAAATTTTTAAGCCGGGCATGGGAGAAGGAAATTTCGCTGACTTCGAGGGCCACACCGGCCAGTCCGCGCTCTTGCAACGCTTGTACGATGCGATCGGCGAGGTAATTCGGCAGAAAAAATTTGTATAGTGCGAAAGCCGCTGCCAGCAGGAGGACGATAGATATTATGAAGACGGCGAGTCTGCGTCGCATTCGTTGTTTGATTTGGCCCATCATCCTTAAATGGCGTTTCCCTTTCTAACTTCTTTGTCCCGGGGGAGTTCCTTCGGCAAGCAACTGTTCATGTCATCTTGTAAAGATCTTTTTGAGCATTGAGCACGGTGTTTGTCCTTAGGGATGCCGATTAAATAACTTGTTCATTTGGTCTGTCATGCCCGAGCGCTTTAATCGGGCATCCAGACGGCGTAAAATGGATTCCCGCTTAAAATCTGCGGGAATGACAGCACTACGCAAATGAGAAAGTTATTTAATCGGCGCTCCTTAAAAAGATTCTTGCAGAATGACACGTTATTGGGAATGACATGAATAGCGCGTTTTAAAATAATGTCGCCTGCTGAGAAATCTGAGTTTCGTTTTCTTTTTGGAGCGAAGATATTTTACCGGCAAACATCTGGCGCAAATTCGAATCCGCTGTTGCGATTTCCGAAGAGGACAGCGGCATGGCGCCTTTTTTCAACAAGGCAGAATTGCCCGGCGGAATTTCCAAATCATGGCGCACGAACAGCGGCGTGTAGCCCTGGCGCAAGTTTTCCGTGGCGCCGGCCCAGGTGCCGCCTTTTTCCAAATCGCTGGCAACGACTACGGCGTAATCGGCGAGCGTATAAATCACCTTGTTGCGGGACATGGCGTTGCCGATTTGAAACGGCGCATTGGGATGAAAGGGCGAAAGCAAAAGCAGGCGCTCTTCGAGAATATACTCTCGCGCTTCGCGTTCGCGGATTCTTTTGGCAAGCGCGTCGCTCATCACGCCGGCACATTTTCCGCCGTTTTCCAGCACGGCTTTCATGGAAATAATATCCACACCTTTGGCGCCGCCGGAGACGACGTTCATGCGGTTGCGCGCGCATTGCGCGGCAAGCTGAGCAGTGAACTCGGCGCCGGCTTCATCCACGGCGCGCGAGCCGACGATGGCAACTCCTCCGCTCTCCGCCAGTTTCAGATCGCCGGCATAAAAAAGCACGACCGGGGTTTGTGCTTGCAATTTTTCCCGCAAAGGTTTCGGATAATCGTCATCTGCGCGCGTGACAATTTGGATGCCGGCATTGCTGAAATTTTCCAGTTCGAAGCTCACGGCGCCGCCGCGATCCAATAATGCTGCCAATCGTTGTGCCTCTTCGTGAGAAAGCCCAAGCTCGGTTTGCATCTTTTCTGCAGAAAGCCCCAGCATTCCGCCCGGTGTTTTTAAAGTGGATTGAAGCAGTTTGGGTGCGAGCGTGTTCCATTCTCGCAAAGATAAAGGCGTCAATTCACTTTTGGGGTCAAGGCCGGCATACGAGCACGCCAGGACCAGGGCATAGGCATCATCAGACAAAGTCATGAGATTCATTCCAAGATTCTACGATTCGTGGCCTGGGCGAGCGCGAAAGGATAAACCGGCCCGCCGCCATGTTGTGCAATGAGAAACCCGGCAACCGTCAAAGTCCAGCGTGAATCGAAAATATCGTCGATCAGCAAACACGGCCCGGTTGGAATTTCGGCCATGATCTCAAAAGCGCCGATGACGTTTTTCACTTGTTGCGCGCTATTGGCCATCTCTTTTTGCGGCGGCGTGGCTTTGGTCTTTTCTATAATTGGCGCAAAGGGAAGACCCAATGCTGCGGCCAGCCGTGTCGCAAAATCTTTAACCACATCCACCGGGCGGAGAGACGGCACGGCCGTTACAAATTGCGGGAAAGGATCGGGCCGCCACGCGTGTGCGATCATTTGCGCCGCGGCCGCGACGAGCGCCTCTTCAAAACGTAGATCACGATATTTGCCCTGCGCCACCAACCGGCCCCAGCCGGCATCGCCATATACGCACAGCGCGCGGCCTTCCTGATTTTGCCAGGCTTCCGGCATGGTGCGCTTCTCGCCGATTTGAAAGCCGGCAGGCCATTGTTTGCGCGGCAGAATTGTTTGATAATCGCCTTGCAAAAATTTCACCGCCGCGAGTGCGATCGCAGGCTGGGTGATTTTGTCCGGCAATTTCGGCGTGCTGCAATTGCTGCAACATCCGCAAGTTTGCACGAACGGATCGGAAAGCTCCTGCGCCAGAAAAGCCATGAGACATTCTTTGGAACGCACGTACTCACGCATTTTTTCCAGCTCGAGCCGGCGCACTTGCGTTACCGCCGCATAGCGCGCGTAATTCGCCTGCCAGGGATTAAGCGTGCGATGATAAAGCGATTTTTCTTTGGCAACTGCGCCTTCGATGTGCAGAAGCCTCAACGCTTTCTCGAGCATGCCAAAGTTGCAATTGACATGCGCGAGCAGCGCGGTGAGGGCGAGGCCGTCGGAATGCTCGAGCGCGCGCAATACTCCTTCCATTACTTCCGGCGGCGGAAAAGCCGTGTTGATAAAATATTCTTGAATCTCATCGTCCTCCGCGCCTGCCAACAGAATGCCGACTGAAGTTCGCAATGCCCGTCCGGCGCGGCCGACCTGCTGATAATACGCCACCACGTTGCCGGGCCGTTGAAAGTGGATGACGAAATACAAATCCGGTTTGTCGAAGCCCATGCCGAGCGCAACCGTGGCCGACAATGCTTTGACTTGATTGTTGAGCAGCGCGTCTTCCGCGGCTATACGTTCTTCATTGGTCAGGTCGGCATTATATGGCCGGATATCGAGGCCTTGTTGTTGCAGCCAGCGCGCGACGCGATTGCTGTCGGCCACGGTGAGGCTGTAAATAATGCCGCTGCCCGGAAGCTTGGGCAGATTCTCCGCCAGCCACGCCAGGCGCTCGGATTGATCGCGCAAAACAATATTGCGCAAACGCAAGCCGGGCCGCATGAGCGGGCCACGCATAATTTGCAAATCGCCGCCGAGCTGCGCTGCCACGTCCTGCACCACGCGATCGTTGGCGGTTGCGGTCACGCCGATCACCGGCACGCTTTTCGGCAGCAGCTTGACCAGGCGAACGATGCGCTGGTAATCCGGGCGGAAATCGTGGCCCCAATCTGAAACGCAATGAACTTCGTCAACCACGAAAAGGCCGAGGCGATTTTGCATGGCGGGCAGCGTGGTTTCGAGAAAGCGCTCGCTGTTCAGCCGTTCGGGCGAGATCAATAATATATCGACTTCATTGCGCGCGAGGCGCGCTTCGACTTCCTGCCATTCGCCGATATTGGCGCTGTTGATCGTGGCCGCGCGCACGCCGATTTTTTCGGCCATGAGCATCTGATTGCGCATGAGCGCGAGCAACGGGCTGATTAATAAAGTAGGGCCTTTGCCCTGATCGCGAAACAAGCGCGTGGCGAGAAAATAAACCAAACTTTTGCCCCACCCAGTGCGCTGCACCACCAACAAGCGCCGTTGCTTGTTGATCGCAGTATCGATGGCTTCCCACTGGCCCTCGCGAAAAGCTGCTGCCGGGCCGAGCATCTGCTGCAGATATGATAGAGCGCGTGCGTGCATGACACCCCTTTCTTATTTGGATTAACTCTGAAGCCGGATAAAACTATTTGCAGCTTAAAAATTTTTTGCGCTAATCTTGTGCCGTTTGAGCATAACAAAAAATAGAAACAGAAGCAAGCTTGCAGGCTCAATACTGGCGTCATCCTGCAAGGAACTTTTTGAGCATTGAACATATCTTGACGCTTGAAAAGAGGTTTACGGTATGACCTCCTACTGGAAGTGGAGATTTCGTGGTTGCAACTCCGTGCGAAAAGTATTATCATCGCAATAACATTCCTGGTCTAATTGGTAGCGCGTCAATCGGATGCTCATTCAATGGCATGAGGGGATTCGCCATGCCGGTCCATGCTGCGAAAAGTCCTGCCGAGGTTTTGGTGGCAATCGTGAAAAATCCCGTTGATTTTGAGATTGCCCGGTCGCAACTTTGGTATCGTGTGCCGGTCGCGAGTGCACCCAAGCGTTGGCCGCCACAGTGGCTGGCTTTTTATCAAACCAAGGCATTTGCGGAGGAGGCTTATTCCATCAGGCATTATGCCCGTGTGCGCAGCATTAAAACCGTGACACGAAACGAGCTTTTTCCGAATGAAAAGCAGAACTTCAAATCCGAACGCATTTATCATCAATTGTTATTAGAACCGCTAGAGCAATTGCCTGCGCCGATTTTCAGCCGGCGTTGGCGGCGAATAGTTTTTATTCCGACCACGTGGCGCAAATTCACCACGGCCGTGGAGATCAATGATCTTTACGATGAGAGCCCGCTTGAAGATCGGTTGTGGGCTGAGCTCAAGCGGCGGCAAATCTCAGCCGAAGGGCAATACTATGTGCAAGTCAATGAGCGGCGATATAATTTGGACTTCGCGGTATTTTGCCGGGATGGGAAAGTAGATATTGAAGCCGACGGTGACACTTGGCACGCCATTCCTCGGCGCATTGCGGATGACAATCAGCGCAACAATGACGTCACAGCCGCGGGCTGGTCGGTGTTGCGCTTCAATACGAAACAAATTCATCATGATCTCGCCGGCTGCTTGTCATCCATTCTTAAAACTGTTGATCGCCTGCAAGGATTGAAAAAGGTTTCTGCCGTCAGGTCGCGTACGCCGGCCATTGTAGATAAAAAAATCAAACAACTCGAGATCTTTGAAGAAGGCTTTACAGAAATACCGGAGGAGATTTATACTGTAACAGAGAATGCTGCCAACTCCCGTTTGAGTCCGGCACTCTCTGCCCGTGTTAAAAATAACCCGCGTGGCGCGCGCCTCAGAGTAGGCGATGCCCAAGTTGAGCTATTCAAAGAACTGCCCAAGCCCTCACGCCGAAAGAAACGCGGGAGAAAAAAATAAGCGCGAACACAGCATATTTGTCTAGAGCTGTTCAACGAGGGCAAATCCAAATTTATCGTTTAATCGGAGAAAATCATGCGACACCACCTCATGCTTGCTGCCGCCACAATCATTTCACTTCATATTCTTACTGCTTGCGGCGAAACGGGCGTTTCCGAATCGGAAGCGCTGCAAAAAATTGCCCAAGAAAAAATCCTGCAAGACGTGCAAGCGCTTTCTGCGGATAACATGGAAGGCCGCGCGCCCGGCACCATGGGCGAAGAGAAGGCTGCGAGCTACATCGCCGGGCGCTTCAAAGCCAACGGCCTGGCGCCGATTGCCGGCTCTTATTTTCAACCGGTGAAATTGGTGGGCAGCAAAAAGACCGCAGACAAATCCTCTTTGTACATCCAAAACAACACCGGCGAGTTGAAATATTTTTCCGATTCTACGCTGACCTATTGGTCAACGTCTCAGAAAGAAATAGTAGAAGTGCGTGACGCGCCGCTGCTGTTCGTGGGCTACGGCGTGGAAGCGCCGGAACACAATTGGGACGATTTTAAAGGTGTAGACCTCAAAGGCAAGGTTCTTTTGTTTTTGAATAACGATCCGCCGGCGACGGAAAACGGTGCGGCTTTATTCAAAGGTGAGGCGCGCACGTATTACGGCCGCTGGACCTATAAATTCGAGCAGGCGATGCAACGCGGCGCGGCCGGCGCGTTCATGATTCATACCGTGCCCTCGGCGAGCTATCCGTTCAGCGTGGTCGGGCACGAAGGCGCGGAAGAACAGTTCGCGCTCGATTTGCCCGGCAGCGGTTACCAAGTGGATTTGCTGGGATGGCTGGACGAGCCCACCTCCAATCAAATGGCGCAAGCCATGGGCACCAATCTCGACGGCTTGTTTGCCATGGCGCTTGCGCGCGAGTTCAAGCCGGTCGACACCGGCTATAAAGTGACCGCGCATATCGAAACCGCGATTCGCCGCATTGAAACCAAAAACGTCATGGGCATGCTCGAAGGCAGCGATCCGGAATTGAAGTTGCAAGTGCTCGTGTTTTCGGCGCATTACGATCATCTCGGCAAAAATGAAAACCTGCCCGGCCCGGACAAAATTTACAACGGCGCATGGGACAATGCTTTAGGAACGTCGTGCATCATCAATATGGCCGAGGCTTTTGCCGCCCTGGCCGATCGCCCGCAGCGTTCGCTTTTATTTTTGGCTTGCGCGGCGGAAGAAAGCGGCTCACTCGGAAGCAAATGGTTTGCCGATAGTCCGCCGTTCGAACGCAGGCGCCTCGCGGCGAATTTCAACATCGACATGCCGCAAATTTTCGGCGTGACTTCGGATGTCGCTGCCATCGGCGTTGACATGAGCACGCTCGGCGAAGCGCTTAAAAGCGTGGCGCAGCAATATACGGTGGCGAGCAACGGCAGCACCGCGGCGGTGGAAGTGACCGGCGATCCCAATCCCAATGCCGGCAGCTTTTATCGTTCGGATCAAGTCAATTTTGCGAAAGCCGGCGTTCCGGCTTTGTATATCAATCCCGGCAAAAAATTTGTACGTCCGCCCGCAGTCGATACCGAAGCCTATCACGACACGCATTATCATCAATTGATCGACGTCGTCGATGAAGCCTGGGATCTCAGCGGCTGCGAACGCGACCTGCACATTTTATTTCAAACCGCGCTAAAAGTGGCGAACGATCCTGAAATGCCGCGCTGGACCCCGGGGAATGAATTTGAGGAGGAATGGAAAAAGCTGCACGGGCTGGCAAATTGAACCGGCAGTTTAAAAGGCAAAACTATTAAGGGCAAAACTATTAAAACCGTCAGGGCAATGGTTTTGCCTTTAATAGTTTTGCCTTGATTTCTTCGCGAATCTTTTTAAGCAGCTAGTATCATGCTCATGCTTAAAAAGATCCTTACGAGGATGACGGTGCCAGGGCGATTCAACTTCAACCGGCTAAACTCTTACTTGTCTTGGTATTTTCTGATCTGCACTACCGGTATAATTTCCCCTTTGCCGATGCCCGGGCATTTCAAGCTTTCCCATTCCCACGATAGTTTATCGCGCAGAATTTGCGGCCAAAATGGATAGGTGCGGCATTGCTCGGGGCGCGCTTCATAAACCGTGCATTTCAAATCCGAGCTCAAAAAAATGCAGCCGCCGTTTGCGTTGTCGATTAAAGCCTGCTTGCCATGCATTTTGCGTAAATAGCGTTTACGAAATTCCGGCTGCGGCAGCCGCAAAAATGTGGCGAGCCGGTGAATCTCCGGCCCGGCTACGAACACTTCGCCTTTCTGGCTGCAACACGCGCCGCAATTCGGCTGGCACGCGAAGCGCAAGCCGTCGTTAAAAAACTCCTCTGCCATCAAAATTTATTTTAATAACCGTACGTATCCAGCTTGCTCAAAATGAGGATCTGTTGTCAGAGCATCGAACATATTATGATGTTTCATTACTACGAAACTGGCGCAATCAACCAAACTCCAGTGCTTGTCTTGTCGCTCTTTTAGCAATGCCCAAGCTTCTTCATGCAAGGCGCGGTCAATATGAACGATTTCTACCCAAGATGCAGATTTGATCGTATCAATAGTTTCAATCTGTTGCTTTCTTGGTAGCCGGAGCGGGCTTGTGAAAAGGGCTACAAGCTCGAGAAGAACGTAATTCGTCGTGACGACCCGGATTCCATCAATATGCCATTGCTTCATCAAATCCTTGGCTTGCATATGAAAAGGCTCAGTGCGAACAAAATAGTTCCCCCAGCCGGCCGTATCAGCGAACACTTCTTTCATCTGCGTTCCTCAAGCTTTGACCGATGTAGTCATCGTGTCGCGAACTGACGTCCGCCACCTCGGATTCGAAAGCTCCGGCTAATTGCAACAAGCGATCGTCTTTAGCCAGTCGCTTGACAAGATCTTCGATCCATTCAGAAACCATTTGTTCAGGCATGCGTCCGGCTTGAGCTGCCCTTTGTCGCAACGGTTCATAAATGTCATCGGGAATTTGTACTGTGAGCGCTATTGCCATTTATTATCTCCTATTGATTTCACCATTGTCGATCAAAACACATATCCAAAGATAACAAAATCACCGGTATTCGCAATCATTAATTGTATTCGAGGGCGAGGTTCGGCGTGCTACTTCCCGCCCTCGAACGGTTTATGTGTTTGTCCCGTTTGAAACGGGACCGGAACGGACTCTAGACGGTGGCATGCACGCTTCAATCGTCCATGAACGATTGAACTCTGGCATCCTTTTCCCGCGTCTTGGACACAGCGAAAACCGGCATTGTTATTCCTATTGGCCGGATTGTTCCTGTTGCGATTGGCGCATCGCATGTTGTTGGCATTATTGTTCCACGAGCCGCCGCGCAACACCCGCTGCTCTGAGCCCGCACCGTTGCTTTTCATTACTGATCAGTTTCAAGTCATGACTGAGGCGAACACAATAGCGCAAGCGCTCCAATTTGACGTTGGCCTTTTTGAGGCGATCTAATTTCTCCGTCGTCATGCTCGAATAATAGGCAATAATAAAATCGTCCAAGATGTCATGTGTCAGATTTTGCATGCGGTCACCCAAGACGAATTTTTGATCGCGCGGGAACTTCGACAACTGCGGGATTAGATACAAGAGAAAATCGTACGTCAATGTTAGTATGCTGTCTGAGTACGCCATTTTTCAAAAAAAATTTCGAGGCCGCTGCGCGGCAAAAAAGGTAAAAAGCATAAAAAGAGCTCAAACTTCAACGAACGTCTTGGACACAACGGAAACCGACATAGCTGTACCCCTCGGCCGGATCGAACCCGCCGCGACCGGCGCAACGCACGTCGTCGGCAAGATAGTCCCACGAGCCGCCACGTAACACCCGCAGCGTGCCACTACTTGGGCCTCTCGGATTTTGAGAGGGGCTGGCGCCGTAATAATTTTCATCGTACCAATCGGCGCACCACTCCCAGACGTTGCCGGCCATGTCATAGAGGCCATAGCCATTGGGTGAATAACTGCCGACATCTTCTGGGCTCGAACTAAAATTTGCTTTCGTCGAACTATAGTCATTTCCCCAGGGATATTTGTAATGCGGCTTGCCGTAAACCCCGGTAAAACCTCCACGCGCGGCATATTCCCACTGTGCTTCGGTCGGCAATTTTTTGTCCAGCCAGTCAGCATAGGCCTTGGCGTCTTCCCAAGTCACGTAAACCACCGGACGTTTTGGGTATTGCAATTGTTCCTGCCAGTTCTCCGGCTGGCGCTGTTGCGGCTTTGCGTCGAGAAAGCGTTGGTATTGCGCCACGGTCACTTCATATTTGTCCATATAAAACGCATCAACATAAACTTTGTGCAGCTTTTCTTCACTGCCGCCGTCTTCGCTGCCCATCATAAAGTAACCGGCGGGGATACGCACCATGCCGGCGGGCGTTTCCTCTTTCGGCTTTTGCGCCGCCAACAATCTGCTATTGCATTCTTGAATTCTTTCCTTCACATAACGGTCGGCACTTTTGTAGGAACGCGCCTGTTCGTATTGGTTTTTGGCTTTGGCGTAATCGCCCTCTCCAAAATAAGCGTCGCCGGCGTCGCGATATTGGGCATAAAGCCTTTCTCGCTTCGTTTCATTTTCTTGGCCGGCAATCTTTTCGTTGCACTCATTGATGCGGTTCGTGGCGTAAACGTCGCCGGGCTTTTCGTTGAGCGCATCTTCGTAGCGCAGCCTCGCGCTTTCAAATCTGCCCTGGTTGAAAAAAGTATCGCCTTCGGATTTATACTTGGCATAAAGTTTTTCGCGCTCGTCGACGCCCGTTTGCTCTGCTATTTTTTGATCACAGAGCTTGATTTGTTCTGCAGCATACTGATCACCCGGTTTTTGTTGCAACGCCATCTCAAACTGGCGCTTCGCTTCGGCATACCTGCTCTGTTGCAAAAAGGCATTTCCATCATCCCGATATTTGGTGTATGGATTCTCCTGCTCCTTTATAACAGGTTTGCTCGTTGAAGATTCTTTCGAGCTCGGCTCTTGAAAAGTGAGATTCTTGAACAGTGCTAAAGCAACCAAAACCATTGTGATGAACGCCAAAGACAAAATCCAAGGGTTTCGCCAAAGCGCTAAGGCTTTGCGGGAGCTTGCGGGCGGCGCTGCTGCCGGTTTAGGTTTGGGCTCGGAAGATGCTTGAGGGTGCGGCGCTGGCCTTTGCACTGGCCGCAGCGCGGGCTCGGCTCTCGGAGATTGTGCGACCGGTCTTGGTGCAGGCCGGTATTCTGTAACATTCGAGCGTTCAATATCAAAAATTTTTCCATCTGGCACGCGCATGTACAACACCGGCGTGCCCCATTCCACGTCATTGCCCGCGGCGAAGATGGCGGTGCGCGCTTCGACCACGGCAGCATCTACCGGATAGCCGTCGGCCAGCGCGGAATAAAACTCGTGCGCAAAAGTTATCGCCGCCGCGTCGGTGATTTCGAATTGCATGGCAATCACCGCGGGAATGCCCTGTTGCACTAAGCTTTGCGCCGTGCCGGTAAAAGGGTCGGTGCGCGAGGTGCGGCCGCCTTCGCAGGCGTTGAGCACGGCCAAACGCAGCGGGCGATGGTTGTGCAGCAACGTGCCGAGATCATGCCCGCTCACGCGGCGGCCACGGCGCATTTCATCTTCCAACAATAACACGCCGTCGCGCGATTGCTCGTCGAACGCGCCGTGGCCGATAAAATGGAAAATATGATATTGATCCTGGCGCAAATGGCGCTGCAAGCGTGAGAGAGTTGCTTCTTCCAAGCGATGCAGCGCCACCAGGCCGCGCCGCTGCAAGAGCGCGAGCGCCTGGTTGAGCTTTTCCCATTCTTGCTCCACGTCGAGGGCCGGATGATCGTTCGGGCTGGCGATCATCACCAAAATTTTGAGAGGAGGCTTGACTGCCAGCGGGCGAATGCGCTCCGGCAATTCGAGATAGCGCACCAGCGGCGTTTCCACGGCGAGCACGAGAAAACGATTGAGGGCAGGGTTGTAGAGATATTCCCACGGCAAGTCGGCCAGTTCCGGCGCGTTCAAGCGCAGACGGAGGCGAAGACCGGTTTCCTTTTCTTCGGCGCGGTCGAGGCTGCTGCGCAGACACCCGAAAACTTCGCTGCCAAACACGGCTTCAAACAGGCGCTTGCCAAAAATTCTCGCGGATTCCATTTCCGGAGAATTCAACCGGCGCACACCCCCGGCGCGGCCGGCCGATTTTGAGGAGGTAGTTTTCCAGCTCCATCTCGGTGAACGGCAACCGGAATCGCGCCGTGGCCTCGCCCGCGGGCGAATGCACGCGCGCGATATAGCCCTCCGGCGCGCGTTCGATGAGCAGATCGAAATTCAGATAGTTCATGGCGGCTATGCCCCTGGTTCAAATTGGAGGGATGGAGAGTTGGATTGATGGATTATTGGTATTGTGCCTGCTTCTCAAAAAGATTCTTCCAGAATGACAAAACACGGTGGGCCTCTCCCCTTCTCTCACTCTCCCCGTCTCCCACTCTCCCTCGTCTCCCTTCCCCCCGTCACCCTTCCGGTCCGATCATCTTCTCCGGTCTCACGAGTTGATCGAATTTTTCACCGGTGAGAATGCCGAGCTGAATGGCGGCTTCACGCAGAGTGAGATTTTCTTTGTGCGCTTTCTTGGCGATCTTCGCGGCATTGTCGTAGCCGATATGCGGATTCAACGCCGTGACCAGCATCAAGGAATTGTCCACGTGTTTTTGAATATTGACGTGATGCGGCTCGATGCCAACGGCGCAATGCTCGTTGAAGCATTCGCAAGCATCGGCGAGCAGGCGAATGGATTGCAGCAGATTGTAGATGATGACCGGCTTGAACACGTTCAATTCAAAATTGCCGGAGGCGCCGCCGATACTAATCGCCACGTCGTTGCCGAGCACTTGTGCGACGACCATGGTCAGGGCTTCGGATTGCGTGGGATTGACTTTGCCCGGCATGATGCTGCTGCCGGGCTCGTTTTCGGGAATGGTAAGCTCGCCCAAACCGGCGCGCGGGCCGGAAGCCAGCCAGCGAATATCATTCGCAATCTTCATCAACGAGCACGCCAGAGTTTTGAGCGCGCCGCTGGCCATCACCATGGCATCATGCGAAGCCAAAGCTTCGAATTTGTTTCCGGCGGTGACAAAGGGATAGCCGGTTAATTCCGCGATTTTTGTAGCCGCTTTCACCGCAAATTGCGGATGCGTGTTCAAACCCGTACCCACCGCCGTGCCGCCGAGCGCTAATTCATAAAGATGAGGCAACACCATTTCCACACGCTGCAAACCATGATTCAACTGCGCCACGTAGCCTGAAAACTCTTGCGCGAGGGTGAGTGGCACGGCGTCCATTAAATGCGTGCGGCCGATTTTGATAATATCTTTGAACGCTTCGGCTTTTTGCGCCAGCGTGTCGCGCAACTGCGCGACCATCGGAATCAGGCGGCGATGGATTTCATGCACCGCGGCAATATGCATGGCGGTTGGAAACGTATCGTTCGAAGATTGCGCTTTGTTGACGTCGTCATTGGGATGAATCGGTTTTTTGCTGCCCATTTTGCCGCCGGCTATTTCGATGGCGCGGTTGGAAATCACTTCATTGGCATTCATGTTGGTTTGCGTGCCGCTGCCGGTTTGCCAAATCACGAGCGGGAAATGGTCATCCCATTCTCCGGCTATCACTTCATCGGCAGCTTTCACGATCAAATCGGCTTTGTCAGCGGGCAACAATCCCAAATCTTTATTGACCAAGGCGGCGGCTTTTTTCAAAACGCCAAAAGCCCAAATCAATTCGCGCGGCATGCGCTCGCTGCCGATTTTAAAATGAATCAACGAACGCGCAGTTTGAGCGCCGTAGTAGCGATCATTCGGAACTTGAATTTCGCCCATGCTGTCGGTTTCGATGCGGTAGTCCATGACTCACTCCTTCACAAACATCAACTTGCGCAAGAATTTAGCCGCTTGAAGTCCATGTCATTCTGGAAGAATCTTTTTAAGCATTTAGTAAAATGTCCAATTGCAGAGCATTGCCAGTGCTGAAAAAGATTCTTCCAGAATGACAGTGTTAGGAGGTTCAACTTCAAACGGCTAAACTCGTACCAACTTGTTAATCTTCAAGACACGATATGCACAATCGAATTTGTATCGCGTGTCATTCTGAAAGAATCGTGGTGGAATTGAGGAAAGTGCCAGGGCGTCACAAGATTCCTTCTGAATGACAGGGCGCCGAGCAGGCGCGTTTTCAAGTCGGTGAGCAGGATACTCCCCTCTCCTACTCACGCAGGTAACAGGTGCAAGTCCGACCCGTGCGATCTCGTGTATCGTACGGAACGATGGG
>Ga0247727_10001596_pt1 | contig 53378 bp, 40 predicted proteins | sample WisWelCaveWW1625_FD_202498 | JGI IMG/M metagenome (GOLD analysis project Ga0247727, IMG submission 202498) | Biofilm microbial communities from Wishing Well Cave, Virginia, United States - WW16-25 | ecosystem: Environmental > Aquatic > Deep subsurface > Groundwater > Cave microbial mat | place... | reverse complement strand
GCCGACGCCATCATCGCCCTGCGTTGCTGCAAGCTCAGCGGCCGCTTCGAGGACTTCTGGGAGCGCCGCTCAGCGGCCGCGGCCGGCCCCCGGTGAGGTCATCTCACAATCCTGTCGTGCACCCCTCGGCTGGGGCCCCGGAGGATCCTTGAAGTCTCCCGCCCGAAACGGCATGTGGATTCGAATCCCACTCCCGGGATCATCAGCCTGAACCACTCGCGAAGGTCGGTCGGGGACTGTCAGTGTTCGTGGCGATGATGAATGTCCGGCCGATGCGCGTGTGAATGGGTCGCCGGCTCGTGGATGTGTTCGTGGATATGGCCCACCGCCGGTGCGACTGCCTCGTGGACGTGGTCGTGGTGGCCGTCGTCGTGGCGATGCCAGTGGAGGTGCTGGTCGGCTTCGTGCACATGCTCGTGATTGTGCCGCTCGCCGTGCAGCAGCCACAGGGCAGCGAGCATCATGACACCGGCCGCGACCTGGACCGGGAGAACGGGCTCGGAGAAGAGGGTCCATGCCAGAGTGACGCCCCAGAATGGGGCCGTCGAGAAGATGAGCTGGGCCCTCGCCGAGCCGATCTGCTGTGCTCCGCCGATATAGAGGGCCAGCGACACGCCGTAGCACAGTGCACCGAGGAGAAGGGCCGCAGCGATGACACGCCAGGGCGGCAGCCCTTGGCCTGTGAGGCTGCCCAGGCACAGGTTGATGGTGCCGGCGGCCAGGCCCTTGACCAGCGTCGTCTGGGCCGGCGTCAGCCCGTCGATGAGCGCGGTCAGGTTGTTGTCCAGGCCCCAGCAGAGACACGCGAGGGCGACCAGGAGCGCCGCCCGCCCGGCCTCGAATCCCACCGGCCAGACGAGCAGCAGGCTGGCCGCTAGGATCAGGAGGACGCTGAGCCACCCGCGCCGATGAACGTGTTCCTTGAAGAAGAGCCACGCGAGCAGGACAGTGATCAGGGTCTCAAGGCTCAGCCAGAGGGCGACGGAGGCAGCGGCGGCGAGCGTGAGACCCCAGAGGAGCAACACGGGCGCCAGGACTCCGCCGAACAGGAGAATGCCGCCCAGGCGCAGGGCATTGCGCGAGAGAAGCCGCCGGTCAGGCAGCCCGCCTCGCATGCCGGTGGGCACGACGGCCGCCGCGGCACCGAGGTAGAGCAGGCCGGCGAGTCGGACTGGACCCAGCGAGTCGAGAAGCGCCTTGGCCAGCGGGGTGGCGGCGCCGAACAGGGCGGCCGCGACCAGCACGAGGATGGTGGGACGGAGGCCGGCGTGGCTCATGTCCTCGTCCTCTTCTCGGGGCGAGTCGTCACGACAGGGTGATGAGCCACGGACAGGCCCCGCGGTCCGTCTTCGCGCCCTCTCGGGTGGCCCACTTCATCATCATCGTCCCGGTCGCGCGGCCGGTCAGGCGTGGAGCGCTGCGGCGGCCTTTTGCGCGCGCTCCAGCCGCCGGTTCACTTCATCCCAATGGATGTTCTGGAAGAACGCATCGACGTATTTCGCCGCCGCGGCGCCGTAATCCATCTGGTAGGCGTGCTCGTACATGTCCATGACAAGCAGGGGACATCCCGAGGCGAGCGCCTGTGGATGGCTCCCGGACCAATAGGTGCGCAGGTCCCCGGTGTGGAAATTGAAGTCAAGAACGGTCCAGCCGCTGCCTCCGGCGAGACTCATCCCGGTGGCCCGGAACATCGCTTCCCAGCGGGCGAAGGTCCCACACGCATTGACCAGCTCCTTCAGGATCCGTCCGCCGGCCCGGCCATCGCCCCCCAGATTGCCGAAGTACAGCTCGTGCAGGATCATAGAATTGGTGAACGTCAGTTCCCGCTCCTTGAGACCACCGACGATGAACCCGGGCGTGTCCGCGGTGACCTGCGACAGCTCCTCTTCGACCTTGTTGAGGTTGTTGATCGCACCGGCGTAGTTGTTGTCGTGGTGCGAGACGATCAGTCTCTCTGACAGCCCGCGGAGGTGCTTCGGGACGAAGGGAAGGGGCTTCACCGTGTGCTGCCCGGGGATCGTGCCGGTCGGTCCCGGCGGCGCGGCGTCCGGAGCGGGGCTGGCCGGTTGCTGTGCCATGGCGAGGCCCATGGCCCCCATCGTGATCGTCCCGAGCACTTCACGTCGGTTCATAGGGCCCCCAGTCTCCTTGGTGGAAGAGGTCACTCCGCTCGTCGGCGTGTCCCGTCACTTTCCGGCATTGTGCCGCTCGATGTCGATGAACCTACCATGAACCGATCTGTCTCAAGTGTCAGGCGCGAGGTAGAACAGGCGCCTTCGACGCCCGTGGCTCTCCCCAGCGGCAGAAGAGGACCGGGACCACGACGAGGTTGAGAAACGTCGAGCTGAGAAGACCTCCGAGGATCACCTCGGCCATCGGGCTCTGGATCTCATTCCCCGGCTTGTCTCCCGCCAGCACAAGGGGGATGAGCGCGAGGCCGGCCGTCAGCGCGGTCATCAAGACCGGCGCAAGCCGCTCTCGCGATCCGCGGGAGACGGCTTCCCTGAGCGGCAGACCCTCATCGCGCATCAAGTGCCCGTAGTGACTGACAAGCAGCACACCGTTCCGCGTGGCGATCCCGAAGAGGGTGATGAAACCGACGAGCGAGGCGACGCTCAGGCCCTGGCCTCCCAGAGCGACGGCCACGAGCCCGCCGATGAGGGCGAGAGGCAGGTTGACCAGGACGATCATTGTGTGGCGGTGACTCCGGAACGCCAGGAACAGCAGGCCGTGCATCGCGACGAGGAGCCCGGCGGCGAGGAACCCGAGATTCTGCAGACTGCGAGCGGCCTCCTCGAACTGCCCTCCGAAGACGATCCGATAACCTTCAGGGAGGGCGAGCCCCGCAGCCAGTGCCGCGCGCGCCCGCTCCACGACGCCCGTGAGATCGCTGCCGATGACGTTGGCCGTCAGCATGGCGACGCGCTGCACGCTCTCGCGTCTGATGAGGCCCGGGCCGAGGTCGAACCGGACGTGCGCCACGTCGCCGAGGCGGATCAGGCGGCCATCCGGTGTCGTCACGGGCAGGGCTTCCATCTGGTCGCGCCGGGACCGCAGCCTCTCGGGGTAGCGCACGACGATCCGCGAGGTGAGGCCTCCCTCCACGAGCTCGCCAGCCAGCGTTCCCTGGAACAGCGCCTCGATGGACTGCGCCAGGTCGGCGGGCGTCAGACCATGGCGCGCCATGGCCTGACGGTCGAAATCGATGAGGATTTGCGGGACCGAAGCTTGTTCCTGGTTGGACAGATCCACGAGTCCAGGAACGCCACGCAGCAGGCGCTCTGCGCTCGAGGACAGGCCGCGCAGGCCCGCGAGCTCGGGACCGAAGATCTTGATCGCCAGGTTGGTCTTGCTGCCGGAGATCATGTGGTCGATCCGGTGGCTGATCGGCTGGCCGAAACTGACGTTCACGCCCGGGATGGTCGCGACCGCCTTGCGCATCTCGGCCAGCAGCTCGGCCTTGGGTCGCCCGGGTCGGAGGACGACCTCCATCTCCGAGGCGTTCACGCCCTGGACGTGCTCGTCCCTCTCTGCCCGCCCCGTCCGCCGGCTGGTGGAGACCACTTCGGGGAACGCCAGCAGCGCTCTCTCCACGTCCCGCCCGAGAGCGTCCCCCTCGGCCAGGGGCGTGCCCAGCGGGCTCACGAGGGCGATGGTCAGGCTGCCTTCGTTGAAGGGCGGCAGGAACGAGTGGCCGAGGAAGGGCACGATCGCGAGAGCGGCCAGGAGAGCGACCGCCGCGCCCCCGACCACAAGCGCCGTTTGATCGAGACACATGGCGAGGGTGCGATCGTAGGCGCGCTTGCATTGCCGCAGGAGCCAGGGCTCCGCGACGTCGAGCAGGGAGCCACGTTGAAGGAGCATCAGGCAGAGGACAGGCGTGACCGTGAGCGCGACGATGATCGACCCGGCGAGCGAGGCGAGATATGCGAGCCCCAGGGGCCGCAACAGGCGCCCTTCGAGACCGGGTAGGTAGAGAAGCGGTACGAACACGAGCGCGATCACGAGCGTGGCGAACAGGATCGCGCCGCGCACCTCCGACGAGGCGCGGAACACGACTTCGAGCGGCGACCTCCGTTCGGCGGCCGGCTTCCGCCGGTCCTCGCGCAGGCGCCGCAGGACGTTCTCCACGTCGATGATCGCGTCGTCCACGAGGGCGCCGATGGCAATCGTGAAACCGCCCAGAGTCATGGTGTTCAGCGAGCCCCCGAACAGGGAGATCACGATGACGCCTGCCACGAGCGAAATCGGGATGGCCAGGGCCGAAATCAGCGTCGTCCGGACGTTGCCGAGAAAGAGGAACAGCACGATCAGCACCAGCACCGCCCCGTCACGCATCGCGGCCGAGACGTTGTGGATCGCGATCTCGATGAAGTCGGCCTGTCTGAAATTCTCCCTTTCGATGACGACGACCGGCGGAAGGGTCCTTTGCAGGTCGTCGAGGACACGGTCGATCCGACGCGTGAGCTCCAGCGTGTTGGCGCCCGGCTGTTTCTGGATGCTGAGAATGACCGCCGGATTGGCGCGGTAGGAGGCGGTCCCACGGGCCGGCTCGGGTGCCTCGCGGACGGCGGCCACCTGCCCAAGGCGGAGAGGAATGCCGTCGCTGATGCGCAGAACGGTGGCCGCGAGATCGTCCGCCGAACGGGCGCGGCCGAGCCCTCGGACGAGATACTCCTCGCCGCCGTCGACGTGGAAGCCGGCCGCCGGGGCCGCGCTGGATTGCTGCAGGGCGTTGACGACGTCTTCGACGGAGAGGCCCGCCTGGACGCCGGCGGCCGGGTCGAGCTCGACGAGATACTCGCGGACTTCCCCGCCGATCGGGACCACCTGGGAAATCCCCGGCAGCGCCAAGAGGCTGCGGCGGACCACCGTCTCGGACAGCCGTCGCAGCTCCATCGGCGGCACCCGGTCCGACGTCAGCGCGATGAAGGTGATCTCGCCCATGATCGAGCTGATCGGCCCGAGGGTCGGGCGCTCGATACCCGCCGGCAAGGTGACGACCTGGAGGCGCTCGGCCACCACCTGGCGCGCGCGGTAGATGTCCTCGCCCCACTCGAACTCGACCCACACGACGGCGATGCCCGGCCCCGACACCGACCGGATGCGGCGCACGCCGGAGGCCCCGTTGAGGGCCGACTCGACGGGGAAGGTCACGAGCAGCTCGACTTCCTCCGGGGCCAGACCCTTGGCCTCGGTGATGACCGTGACGGTCGGCGCCGAGAGGTCCGGGAAGACATCGACCGGCAGCCGCAGGGCGAGCAGCGTTCCCGCCGCCATGAACGCCGCGGCGGTCACGAGGACGGCCCAGCGATGGCGCAACGAACCCTGGATGATCGTGTTCAGCATGGCCTGCTCAGTGGACGTGCCCCTCGGGGGCACCGGAAGAGAGAAGAGAGCTGCGCCGGATGGCGCCGCCACCCATGGTGACGAGCCATTCGCCGGGCCCGAGACCTTCGACGAGGGCCTGTTCGCCCTGCCGCGCGAGGATGCGCACTTCCCTGCGGGCGAAGCTCTCGCCTTCGATTTGCACGTAGGCGACGATCACCCCCGAGTCGTCGATCAAGGCGGTGGCCGGGATGACGATGCCCCGCCTCTCGCCTGCAAGAAGCAGATCGGCCTCGACTGCGCTTCCAATGGCTAGGTCCGACGCGCTTCGATTGACTTCGAGGATGAGGCCGACGGAGGCCGTCCGCGGGTCCACCTCCGGCGACCGCGAGATGAGGCGCAGATCCTCCGATCCGACCTTTGTGACTTCCGATGACCCAGGCCGGCGGAGCAGCAGCCCGGACGGGGGGCCGTGGACCCGCGCGGCATCCTCCGGACGCAGCGCCATGACGATCCAGAGCGGCCGCTGCTTCACCAATCGCGCCAGGGAGGTGCCTGCGGTCACGGTCTGGCCAGGTGATACGTACACCTCGGCCACGCGGCCCGACCACGGGGCGGTGACCGCGATGGCCGTGTCGGGGGAGGAGTCGGCCGGCGCACCCACCGAGCCCATACCCTGCCGGGCCGACCGCAAGCGGGCTTCGAGACCCGCGAGGGTGGCCTGGGCGCGCTCGAGGTCGGCGGTGCTCGTCGCTTCGACGCGGAGCAGCTCGGTGAGCCGCTCCACCCGGCGCCTCGCGGCCTCGACGTCGGCCGCGAGAGACGTCGCGTCAGCCTGCAGCTCGGGAAGACTGCGCTCTCCGACCCTGGGCTGGAGCCGGAACACGACCCTCCCCTTCGTCACGTCGAGGCCGGGGTACGGCCAGGGTTCCGGGGCGACGGCTGCGTCGAAGGTCGCCGTGAGTGTCACCTCGCCGCCCGCCGGTGGCGTCACGCGCGCCGGACCGGCAACGCTCTCGTTGAGCGCGCCCTCCGAGACCCGAGCCATCGCGAACGCCGTGCGCCATTGCTGTTCCTTGAGGAATGGGATGGCATCGGGAGCGGCCGCTTCCTGCCCCGCAACCGCCCCGCCGGGAGCGGCCGCGCTGCCGACCTGCACGCGGCCCCCGGCGATTTCCTCGCGACCCGCTGGGCCGTCCACTCGAAAGCTCAACTCGTAGGTCCCCTCCGACGGCGTTTGAACTTCGACGGGATAGATCCCGTCACGCTTCGGATGATCCTGTTGGAACACCAGGTCGGCTCCCGACTCGCGGAGGGCCACGCCCACGGCGCCGACTGTGAGCGGGGCGAAGCCCTCCAGGACGGTGACGTGCGCGTTGCAGGTGGCGGACCTTCCGGCGATCAGCGGGCCGCACTCGGCGAACACCTCGTAGCGCTCCCCCCATGCGGTGACCGACCAGCCCTCGCCGGGCTCCGAAGCAAGGTTGCCGGGGGCCTTCTCCTGAAGGCACCCGAGGGCGCCCAGCAGGACGAGCATCGTGAGTATCAGCCGCGGGCGAATCATCGGTTTTCACCCTCCGTGAGAGGCCGTCCCAGCACCGCCTCCAGGTTGCGGTGCGCACCGAGGGCATGCGCGCGCGAGTCGATGGCCCGCAGTCGCGCGGTGAACGCCGAGCGCAGCGCATCGAGAAGGTCGGTCAGCCCTGCTTCCCCGGCGCGAAAGGCGGCCGTGGCGGCCTCGATGACCTTTTCGGCTTCGCTCGCCGTATCCTGGGCCTCACGCGCGGATGCGAAGAGCACGCGGTAAGCGTCGAGCCCGCCTTCCACCTCGCCCGCGAGGCGGGCCTGCGCGAACGTCAGGCGGGCCGCCGCGACGTCCCTTCGTCGTTCCGCCTCCAGGCGGGCCCCCTGGTCACGGTCGAAAAGAGGGACGCTCCAGCCCGCGGCGACGATGGGCCCGCTCTCGCTGCCGCCGCGGTCATCAATCGTCTGCCACCCGAGCAGGAGGGTGGGTGAGCCGAGGAAGCGGCCGACGCGGCGAGCCTCGTACCCAGCCTGCTCTTTCTCCTGCTCGAGCGCGCTCAGGTGCGGCGCACCGCCCGAGTCGAGCGCCGCCGGAGGTTCGGAGAGTGCGACTGGTGCCGGCTTGCTTTCCACGGGCAGGTCCTGTCGCAGGGCTCGCGCTGCCGCCTCGGCCCGGACATACTCGGCCTCAGCGCTGCCAAACTCGGCGCGGACCTCACCCTCCACGAGAGTGAATCGCCGCGCGGCGAGGCCGGACCCCTCACCGACCCGCGCGCGCTGACGCTCTTGCTCCGCCAGGCCGGCCACGAGGTCACGCTGCCGCCGCAGGGTCTCGCGTCTTTCGAACGCGACGCTCCACTCCGCGAATGCCTTTCGGAACTCCCGTCGGAGCGCTGCCCGGTCAGCATCGAAGCGCTCCCGTGCCGCTGCCAGGCCCGTTTCGGCGGCTTTTTTCCCCAACCCGTAACGCCCGTCGAGGGGCGGCGTCCAGGCAAGAGTCCAGTTCGTGACTTGAGCATTGGACTCCGGCTCCTCGCGCCAGAAGTCGAGACGCGGGTTCGCGAGCGTTCGCGCCTCCACGCGGACCCCCTCGGCACGGGCGATCCCCTCCATGAGCGAACGGACGGCGACATGGTCCTCGTCCAAGGTTGAGAGGAACCTCTCCTGCGTCACTTCCTGAGCACGAGCCACTGGTGCCAGCGAAAGCACCAAGACGACCGCGATGAGCGGTCTATTCATGATGATCCTCCCTGATCAAGCCCGAGACCGGCCGCGTCGGCAGACCGCGCCGCGACCCTGCGCGGAACTCCCTGGCCCGCGGATTGGATCAGATCCGGAGAATATGGAAGGTGTGGGGTGCCAGTGGCGGACCGTGTGCGAGGTCCGCTTGCAGGGTAAGAAATCTTGTGGCGGGGATCGAGAGTGCCTCTGGGGGTCTAACGGACGACGCCAGGTCGAGGGTGAGCGAGAGCTTCTTGGTCAGCGCCGTCGGCTTCGCGACCACGAGCGTGTGCTGATGCAAGGGGGTGCCCGGTTCGTGGTGATGCCCGTGCACGACCAACTCGACAGCCTTGGCGTGATGCCGATCCGGCTGAACGTGGTGGTGAAGGTCTCCGATGTCGTGGGCGGAGACGACGACGCCCGTCGCCCAGGGAATCACCAAAGCCGCGAGAGCCAACATCACCGGAACCGACCGAGGTGCGAAACTCATGCTGGGGAATATAGCGGATGGGGAATCCCAAGTCCACTTTTCATCCGATCGCCATGCCTGCGGAACGCAAGAGGCAATCCCCCGGACCGGGACCAGAGAAGGAAGGCCGGGCGCCGGAGGACGCCGGCCGCCGCGAAGTGAATCTGGTGGACTATCCACCGCGGCGTCTCCTGGTGTAGTTTCTCGCACGTCCATCATGAGTCTCCTCGCCGGTCATCGACTCGGTCCGTACGAGATCCTCGCGCCGCTGGGGGCGGGGGGGATGGGCGAGGTGTACCGGGCGCGCGACACCCGTCTCGACCGCACCGTCGCCATCAAGGTCCTCCCCTCCCACCTGTCGGAAAACCCCGAGCGCCGCCAGCGCTTCGAGCGCGAGGCCCGCGCCGTCTCCAGCCTGAACCACCCGCACATCTGCACCCTGCACGACATCGGCACGCAGGAGACGGACCATGGGCCGATCGACTTCCTGGTCCTCGAGCACCTCGAGGGCGAAACCCTGGCGACTCGCCTCGAGCGGGGCCCGCTGCCGGTCGAGGAGGTGCTTCGCCTCGCCCTCCCGATCGCCGACGCGCTGGACAGGGCGCACCGGCAGGGCCTCATCCACCGCGATCTGAAGCCGGGCAACATCATGCTCACGACGACCGGCGCCAAGTTGCTGGACTTCGGTCTCGCCAAGAGCCTCCTGACCGCCGCCGCCTCGGGCCTCACCGCCGCCCCCACCATGACCAGCCCGCTGACGACGGAAGGGACGATCGTCGGCACCTTCCAGTACATGGCCCCGGAGCAACTCGATGGGAAGGAGGCCGACGCCAGGAGCGACATCTTCGCCTTCGGCGCGGTGCTGTACGAGATGGCGACGGGGAGGAAGGCGTTCGAAGGGAAGACGCAGGCCAGCCTGATCGCCGCGATCATGAAGGAGGCGCCGCGGCCGTTGCGGGACGTCGCTCCGGCTTCCCCGCCGGCTCTCGATAGGCTGATACGAACCTGTCTCGAGAAGGACCCCGAGGACCGGCGCCAGACGATGCGCGGGGTCCTGCTCGAGCTGCGCTGGATCGCGCAGGGGGGCGCCCTGGAGGGCGCGCCGGCGCCGCAAGCGCCAGGCCGCTCCCGGCGCGAGCGGCTGGCCTGGGCGGTCGCCGCTGGCGCCCTGCTGGCCGGGGCCGCGGCGGCCCTGATCGCGCTCCGTTTACCTCAAGTGGATTACCAGGTCCTCAGGGCCGCGATCCCGTTGCCATCCGGCACTTCGTTCTTTCTTCAGGGGATTCAACCGGGCCCGGCCGCCATCTCGCCGGACGGCCGGCGCGTCGCCTTCGTGGTCCGCGAGTCGGGTGGTGGCGTCCGGCTCTGGGTCCGATCGCTCGACGCGGCGGAGGCCGAGCCGCTGCGCGGCACGGAGGACGCCTCGTACCCGTTCTGGTCGCCCGACGGCAGGAGCCTCGGTTTCTTCGCCCGGGGCGCGCTCCTGAGGATCGACGCGGGCGGGGGGCCGGCGGTCAAAATCGCCGACGCCTTCACGGGGAAGGGCGGCACCTGGAACCGCAACGGGCTGATCCTCTTCTCGCCGGCCTTCGACTCGCCGATTCACAAAGTCCCGGCGGCCGGCGGGATCCCGGAGACGGTCACGGAGCTGGACCGCGCGCGCGGGGAAAACTCGCACCGTTTTCCGCAGTTTCTCCCCGACGGGCGCCATTACATCTACTTCGCCCGGGGAACGGGGGCGCAGGCGGGCGGCGGCAGCGTCGTGAAGACCGGCGTCCTGGGGGCGAGCGGAGGGGAGATCCTGATGCACGCCCGGTCGCACGCCGCCTACGCCTCCGGACATATTCTCTTCGTGCAGGAATCGACCCTCATGGTCCGGCCGTTCGACCCCGCCCGGCTCGCCTTCGAGGGCGATCCCGTCCCGCTGGCCGAGAGCGTGCGCGTCATCACCGGCGCCTCGCGGGGGGTGTTCTCCGCCTCGGAGAACGGCACCCTCATCTACGACCCCGGCGGGGCCCTCGGTGGCATTCGCCTGACCTGGGTCGATCGCGCGGGAACGCCGATCGGACCGCTCGGTGAGCCGGCCGATCTCGCCAACCGCCCCGTCATCTCGCCGGATGGCAAGAGCGTCGCCGTGGACCTCACCGACCCGGCCTCCGGGACCAGCGACATCTGGACTTGTGACGTGGAGCGGAAGGTGCGGACCCGATTCACGTTCGATCCCGGAGCCGAGACGAGCCCCGTCTGGTCACCCGACAACCGCCGGCTGGCCTACGCCTCCAACAAGCGCGGGCGGAACTTCGATCTCTACATGAAGCCGATCGGCGGCGCGGAAGTCGCACTGCTCGAGAGCGACACCGACAAGACTCCCGCGAGCTGGTCCTCGGACGGGCGCCACATCGCCTACGTGGAACTCGTCGAGGGGAGCTTCGATGTCTTCGTCCTGCCGCTCGAGGGCGACCGCAAGCCGATCCCCCTGCTCAACACCAGGTTCGCCGAGACCGACGCGCGCTTCTCCCCGGATGGCCGCTGGATCGCCTATGTCTCGAACGAGTCGGGACAGTTCGAGGTCTATGTCATGTCGTTCCCGGCGCCGGGCGTCAAGGCGCTGGTTTCCTCCGGAGGTGGTACCAACCCGGTTTGGCGCGGCGACGGGCGCGAGATCTACTTCCAGTCGGGCGGCGCCGACCAGATGGCCTCCGAGATCAAGGTGGAAAACGGCCGCCTCGGCGTCGGGGAGGCGAGAAGGCTCTTCAAGCTCCCGCTGGAGGAGGACGGCGACGTCACCCGGGACGGCGAACGGTTCCTGGTCGCCCTCGGGGACGAGGCCGCTCGGACCGGCTTCCTGAACCTGGTCGTCAACTGGCCCGCGGGGATCGGGAAGTGATGGGCCCGGCGAACGGCGGCAGGCAGGCCGCGGCGTCAATTCCGGCCGCTGTCTGTCTGCTTCTCGCGATCGCCGGGCCCGCGTCCGGCGAGGCCGGCTCGCGCGCCGAGCGGCGGATCGCCGCGGCCGTGGATCGTGACGTTCCGGCCGCCCTCGATCTGCTCGAGCGTGCGGTCAACATCAACAGCGGCACGATGAACTTCGAGGGCGTGCGTGCGGTCGGCCGGCTCTTCGCGCCCGAGTTCGAGAAACTCGGGTTCGCGACCGAGTGGGTGGATGGCGCCGCCTGGGGCCGCGCCGGGCACCTGATCGCCAGGCGCGCCGGACGTGAGGGAGCGCTGCGGGTCCTTCTGATCGGCCACCTCGACACGGTTTTCGAGCCCGACAGCCCGTTCCAGCGGTTCGAGCGGCTATCCGGAGAGGCGGCCCGCGGCCCCGGCATCTGCGACATGAAGGGCGGGAACGTCGTCATGCTGCTCGCCCTGCAGGCCCTCCGCGACGCCGGCGCCCTGGATCGCCTCGCCCTCGTGGCCATTCTGACCGGAGACGAGGAGGACTCCGGCGCCCCGCTGGCTCTAGCGCGACGTCACCTTCTGGAGGCGGCCGCGTGGGCCGACGTCGCCATCGGGTTCGAGGACGGTGCCGGCGATCCGCGCACGGCGGTGATCGCCCGGCGCGGCAGCAGCGGCTGGCGCCTGCGCACGACCGGACGGCCGGCCCATTCGTCGCAGATCTTCCGCGACGACATCGGCAGCGGGGCGATCTACGAGGCGGCGCGGATCCTGGCGGCGTTCCACGACGCGCTCAGGGGCGAGGCCTACCTGACCGCCAACCCCGGCGTGGCCCTCGGCGGGACCGCGGTGACGTTCGAGCCCGACGAAGGCCGCGGCACCGCCTTCGGCAAGACCAACGTGATCGCCGGGAGCGCCGTGGTCGCGGGCGACCTGCGCAGCATCTCCATCGAACAGCGGGAGCGCGCCAAGGAGACGATGCGGCGGATCGTCGCGGCCCACCTTCCCCACACCGGCGCCGAGATCGTCTTCGACGACGGCTATCCGCCCTTCGCGCCCTCCGAAGGCAACCGGCGCCTGCTGGCGCTTTACGACCAGGCGAGCCGCGACCTCGGATTCGGGGAGGTGTCGGCCGTCGATCCGTCCCGGGCCGGCGCGGCCGACGTCTCGTTCACGGAGACGCTCGTGGAGATGGCGCTCGACGGCATCGGCCTCATGGGCGACGGCGGACACACCGTCGAGGAGACGGCCGACTTGCGCACTCTCCCCAGCCAGGCGAAGCGGGCCGCCGTCACCATGCTGCGGCTCGCGACGAAGCGATGACGCCGGGCGAAAGCAGCGGATCCCCTCCCGCCGATCTGCGATAGAATTCCGCCCGGGACAACGCCGTCACAGAGGAGTGGGCATGGCGATCTCGGTTCGCCCGCAAGGTGATGTGCGGATCCTCGAGTTCAAGGGCGAGTCCGCCTCCGATCTGCGCCCGACGCTGGGGCGTCTCCTGGATCAGGGCTGCCGGCTGTTCGTGCTGGACCTCGGGCAGGTCGCGTTCCTCGACAGCGCCGGCTACGGGGAGCTCGTCGCGTGCCGCAAGCGCACGATCGAGAGGGGCGGCGACATCCTCCTGCTGCATCCCACCGCCAAGGTGCGCGAGCGGCTCGAAATTCTCCACCTCAACGACATCTTCGGAGTTTTCGCGGAGGAGTCCGAGGCGCTGGCGTGGTTCAACCGGAAGGCTGGCTGACCGTCTCCCGCCACTACACCAGCCCCTCGACCAGGTAGAGTGTGGAGAGGATGCGCCGGTAACTGTAGACGTACGATCGGCCGTCCGCCGACAGCAGGAGGAAGCCGAGGTCGATGAGCCCAGCCTTGTCGGCGGGCCGCAGTTCCTTCACGACGATCCGCTTCCCGGTACCGATGTCCAGGAGATCGATCCTGGCACTCTGTCCCCCTCTGCGGGCGACGTACAGCGAACGCCCCCCGTCACCATATCGGATGGCCACTTCCCCCGGCTCCGCGCCCATGATGGGGGCGGGCTCGCCGCCTTCGACGGGATAGGCCCACAGGAGGCTATCGTGCCCCGGAGCGGCGGCGAACCGTCCATCGGGCGAGACCGCAAACCCGAACCCGATCCCCTCGGGTGAGATCGGCTTCGGGCTTCCGCCGGCCTGATCCACCACGTACAGGCGCGGGAGATGCCCCTGTTCGCTTCCCCGAAGCAGCAGGCGCCGGCCATCCGGGAGCCAGTTCACGTAGGTGACTTCGAGGCCGGGAAAGTTGAGAGTCCGGGATTCTCCCGGGCCACGGGGAAGGAAGACGATGCGATTGGTTTGATCCAGCGACAGCGTCGAGACCCATCGTCCGTCCGGCGAGAGGGCGGACGCCGACCCGCTGCCCAGCCGCACGGCGGGGGTTCCGTCGGTCTTGCGGAGATACACCGAGTAACCGGGGCCCCCTCCCTGTCCGTGCTCATCGAACAGAAGCCAGTGCCCGTCGCCGGAAAGATCGGCCGGCCGGCTCCAGTCGAGCCACGACAGATCGCGTTCCGCGTCTTCCCCGGGCGCCAGGCCGATGATTCCTCTCCGGGCGCTGTTGCGTCCCATCAGGACGCGGCCACCCGGACTCACGTCGTTGAGCATCAGGTCGGCCGGCGCCCCATCGACCATGCGCTGCGTCCCATCGAGATCGACGGCATACAGGGCCCGGACGTTGCCGGTCTTCCCGGCGGTGAACCAGATCTCCTCTCCCGACGGAGACCAGGCGAGCCCGCCGGCGGCGCTGTACGGTTCTGTCAGGACTTTCAGATTTCGCGAGAGATCGACGACGGCGACCCGCCCCCTGTTGTCTCCGATGTTCGGATGGTCGATGAACGCGAACCGCCGGCCATCGCGGGAGATGCGCAGGGAGCTGAACCAGGTATCCGTCTCGTACAGGACCGTGCCGATCGGATATTCGAGCCGGTACCGGCCCCCGATGGAGCGCGCCACGGCGAGGCCCTGCCCGTCGGGAGACCAGTCGGCGTCCTGGACATCCTCGAGCACCGGGCGCGGAACGCCACCCGAAAGAGGCGCCCGGGCGAGTGTCCCCGAGCGCATGAATCCCAGGGTGAAATGGGCGTCGAGCAGCACGGCCATCTCTCCGGATGCCGAAACCGAGAGAATCTCCGCGGACGGCAGCGCCAGGGTTCTCGACTCCGGGCTGCCCGGGCGCGTCGTGAACAGCTCTGCCGGACTCCCCTCCCAGGCGGCGCTGTAGATGACTGTCTCGCCGTCGGGGGTGAACCGGGCGGCGGAGACGGTGCCCTGCCGAAACGTCAGCTGGCTGTAGGTCGCGGTCAGGGGCGCCGTCCGCAACTGCCGGCCGGCGACGAACGCCGCGGCGATCGCCGCGAGACCCAGGGTCGCCAGGATTGCGGGCCGCGCCCGGGAGCCGCGCGCCGTCCCGGCCAGGGCGGAGTGTCTCCCGGCGATCGAAGCCGACGGGGCCGAAAGCGTGGCGATCTGGAACGCCAGGTCGCGCGCCGACTGGAACCGTTCCTCGGGGCTTTTCTCCAGGCAGTGCTCGACGAGCCGCCCGAGACCGGGTGGGACGTCCTGGGCCAGTCGCGACACCTCGGGTGGGTCCTCTTTCAGGATGGCGTTCATCGTCTCGACCGAGGAGGTCGCCTGGAACGCGCGCCGGCCGGTCAGCATCTCGTAGACGATGGCGCCGAGGCTGAACAGGTCCGATCGGTGGTCGGTCGGCTGCCCGCGCACCTGCTCCGGCGACATGTAGCCGACCGTCCCGACCACGACGCCGGCGCCCGTCTCGGCGCGCGTGGGCGCCGAGGTCAGTGCCGATCCCAGGTCCTCCTGCGTGGTCAGCTTCGCCAGGCCGAAATCGAGGATCTTGACGCGGCCGTCCGCGGTGACGAAGAGGTTCTCCGGCTTGAGGTCCCTGTGGACGATCCCCTTCTGATGGGCCGCGGCGAGGCCCTGGGCGATCTGCCGCGTGTAGTCGATGACCTTGCGGGTCGGAAGCGGCCCCCCGTCCATCCTCTGGCGGAGCGTCTCGCCCTCGAGGAGCTCCTCGACGACGTACGGCGCGCCTTCGTGCGTGCCGGTGTCGTACACGGCGAGGATGTTGGGATGGTTGAGCTGGCCCGTTGCGCGCGCCTCCTGCTCGAAGCGCCGGAGCCGGTCGGGGTCCTGGCGGACCGACGGAGGCAGGACCTTGACCGCGACGTCGCGCGCCAGCCGCTCGTCGCGCGCGCGGTACACCTCCCCCATGCCACCGGCGCCGATCGGGCCGAGGATCTTGTAGGGGCCGAGCCTTGCTCCGGGTTCAAGGGGCATTGCAGCGGGAGAATAGCAGACGCGGACGGCGCGCGTGAAGATCGCCGGGATGGCACGCCGTGGCGCGCCTGGAGCGTCCGATCGCGGCCTACGGTACCGCGGGGGCGTCCCGGTCCGGAGGTGTCGCAGCGATCCACCGGCCGCGTGACAGGAGATCGCCGACTAGCTCTTCGGCCAGGTCGCCGTCCTCCTGCATGACGGCGGCCACCGCCTGGTGCAGGTCGTTGTTCTCCTCGTCCACGATGAAGTAGTGGATCAAGGAGACCGGGTTCCCCTCCCGGTTCTCGCTGAGACCGACGAACCGGAACCCATGCAAGGGCGAAGGGACCACCTCGTCGTCCTTCACGAGCGTCACGCCCTGCTGACGGAGATTCTCCCTGAACTTGGCGCGGAAGTCGCCCATGCTGTCGAGGACGCCCTCCGGATAGGCGAAGAGGGTGACGCGAAGACCGTTCGGGTGCGTCCACTGCGATCGCGCGGAGGCGTCGTCGGAGAACGCTCCCCACTCGCTCGCGTCGCGGCTGCCCGCCCAAGGACTGTCCTCACCGCCGGCCTCCAGGTCGCGGTCCAGCACGGGCCGGGCGGCCCCGGCCATCGGCAGCACGGCGGCGACGAGCAGCAGCGACGCCAGGCCACCCACCAGCCCGAACCGCTTGAACCCGGCGCGGCGCTTTTCGGTCTCGGGCTTGCTGCGCGCCGTCAGGATGCGGCTCAGATGGACGCTCTCCAGCTTGGTCACGACGAAAAGGAAGGCCCCGAATCCCACCACCACGCCGAAGGCCCCGGGCCCGGCCTCCAGCATCATGATCAGGAAGAGAGCGTACAGCAGGGCCTCTCCGAAAAAGTCGAGCGCGCCGAGGAACGGATGGCCGGCGTAAAGCAGGCCAGCCCCGGGAAAGGCCAGCGACAGGACCGCCGCCAGGCCCGAGGAGCGGAACGATGCCCGGCAGGCCTGGCACGTGGAGGGGCGGGCCGCGACCGTCGCGCCACACTGCGGGCAGTGCCAGAGAGGCAGTCGCTCGGACCTCGCCGCGCCTTCCTTGAGAAGGTGAGGCTTCAGGCGTGCCAGGAGGAGCTTGAGGAGCTTTCGGTCCCCCCCGACCGGGACTTTCCAGGCCTGCTTCCTGCCCTCCGCCGGCACGAGCCGGAGATTGCTGAAGCTGAACTTCAGATCGCGCACGCTCGGCCAGGGGAATGACCGGAGGCGCGTCCCGGCGGTTTTCCCGCGCACGTCCAGGTTCACCTCGATGAGGCGCGTGTCGGTGAACACCAATACGACTTGATGGTAGGGATAGACCATTGCACCCAGGGCCAGGAGGTGGAACAGGGGCGGCACCTCCATCGCGTGCGCCACATAAAGGACGTGCTCCTCCGGTTTCAGGAGCCGCCCCAGCAACGGCTTCACGGCGTTCCATTGATCACGGCGCCGGCGCTGCTGGCGGGCGCTCAGGTAGGCGGACGCCCCGGGGAAGAGATCGCCCGGCCCGCTCGTCTTGGCCGTCTCCACCAGCGGCCGGTCGGCAAGGGGGCCCAAATGCTCGGGTTCAATCCTGTGATCGCGCACGCCTTGAGAGACCATCGGCTCGCACCTCCGCGAACGAGAACATGCGGCCTGGAGTATTTTGAGTCAAGGATCCATCGTCGCGCTCCGATTACTGGTAGTCTTGGGCCCCGATGAGCCTGACCCTTGGCACGAAGATCGGCCCTTTCGAGGTCACCGCTCCGATCGGGGCGGGGGGCATGGGGGAGGTCTACCGCGCCACCGACACCCGGCTCAGGCGCGACGTCGCGATCAAGGTCCTCCCCGACGACGTCACGCGGGATCGGGAACGCCTCGCCCGCTTCGAGCGCGAGGCGCAGCTGCTCGCCTCCCTGAGCCATCCCAACATCGGCGCCATCTTCGGCCTCGAGGAATGGGGCGATTCCCGCTGCCTGATCCTGGAGCTGATCGAAGGTGAGACGCTCGCGGAGAAGATCGGGCGCGGGCCGTTGCCGGCGGAGGAAGCGCTCCGGATCGCGTTGCAGATCGCGGAGGGCCTGGAAGCCGCCCATGAGAAGTGGATCATCCATCGCGATCTCAAGCCGGCCAACGTGAAGGTGACGCCGGACGGCACGGTCAAGGTGCTCGATTTCGGCCTGGCCAAGGCCTACGAAGGCGACCCCGCGCATCCGTCGAGCCAGGTTTCCCTCTCCCCCACGCTCAGCCTGGCGGCCACGCGGGCCGGGGTGATCCTCGGCACCGCCGCCTACATGAGCCCGGAGCAGGCGGCGGGCCAGATGGTGGACCGGCGATCGGATGTCTGGGCGTTTGGTGTCGTCCTGTTCGAGATGCTGACTGGACGCAAGACCTTCGGGGGCGAGACCCTCTCGCACACGCTCGCGTCAGTGCTGAAGGAGGAGCCGGACTGGAGCGGACTGCCGGCGGATCTGCCGCCGCGGATTCGCCAGTTGATCGGGCGCTGCCTGGACAAGAAGGTCCAGCGGCGGCTGCAGTCGATCGGCGAAGCCAGGGTCCTGCTGGAGGATTACCGTGACGCGCCCGAGTCGTTCCGGCCGGCGGCGATGCCCGCCCCAAGCGCTTCGACCCTTGTCCCCCTCTGGAGACAGGCGGCTCCGTGGGCGGTGGCTGCCCTGCTGGGTGTCGCGCTCGCCAGCGCTCCGTTGTGGCTGAGGCGGCAGGCCACCGCTCCCGGGCCGAGACGCCTGACCCTCGCGGTCCCGGACGGGGAGTCCATCTTCCGGGGCTACGGCTCCAGCGTCGTGATGTCTCCAGATGGATCGCGGATCGCCTATGTCACGGAGAAGCAGGGGACGAGACGGCTCAACGTTCACTACCTTGATCAGTGAAAGGGGACCGTGGTTGCGGAAGGCCCGAGCACCTCGACCGGCCCGTACCAGCCGTTCTTCTCGCCCGACGGCCAGTGGGTGGGATTCGTCACGAGGACGGAGCTGAAGAAGGTCCCCGTCCGGGGAGGAAGCCCGATCACCCTCTGCGCAGTCGACCGGAGCCGCGGGGCGAGCTGGGGTCCCGACGGCCAGATCATCTTCGCCCGTTCGCCCGACAGCGCGCTGTTCCGTGTCCCGGCCTCGGGGGGCGAGCCGGAACCGCTGACCACGCTCGACGAGAGGGCCGGCGAGACGACGCACCGCTGGCCCCAGATCCTGCCGGGAGGGAAGGCGGTCCTCTTCACCTCGCTCGCGGGCAAGGACGATTTCAACTCCGGGAAGATCGAACTGCTGGATCTGGCGGCGCGAAAGCGGAAGGTCCTGCACAAGGGAGGAACCCACGCCCGCTACGTCCCGACCGGGCAGATCGTCTATTTCAACCGGGGCACCCTCTTCGCTCTCCCGTTCGATCCGGCAACCTTCGAAGCGACCGGCTCCGTCTCCCCGGTGATCGAGGAGGTCGGAGGGGAAGGGACGGAAGGGGGCGCCCAGTTCAGCGTCTCCGACGACGGGATCTTGGTCTACGACACGGGGCAATCCCGGGCCTCGACGACGCTGGTCTGGGTGGACCGCCAGGGCAAGACAAGCTCCCTCTGGGACGTCCCTCAGGACTATCGGTTCCTGGAGGTGTCCCCCGACGGCAGCAGGCTGGTCGTGGAAGTCGATGCGGAGGGGAACAGCGATCTCTGGGTCCACGACCTGAAACGGGATGTGCCCACCCGACTGACATTCGGAAAGGGAGCGGAATCCTTCGGCATCTGGGCCCCCGACAGCCAGTCCATCTACTTCTCCTCGGAACGTGATGGAAAGACCGGGATCTACCGCAGGGCGTCGGATGGATCCGGTGAGGACGAGCTGATCCTGAAGGACAGGGACGCTTCCCCTTCGTCCGTCTCGCCCGACGGCAGGAGCCTGGTCTTCACCGAGGTCATCGGCGGCTCGGGCAATCTCTGGATCCTGCCTCTCGACGGCGGCGACCCCCGTCCGTTCGCCGCCGGGCCGGCCTTCGAGTATGGCGCGCGCTATTCTCCAGACGGCCGTTGGATTCTGTACGGGAGCAACGAGTCGGGGCCCTTCGAGGCCTACGTCAGGCCGGCATCAGCCGAGCGCGGCAAGTGGCAGATCTCGCGCAACGGCGGCGTCTATCCGTGCTGGTCGCGCGACGGCCGATCGATCATCTACCGCTCGCTGGACGGCGCGGTCGTCTCAGTCGATGTCGAAACGGTCGGCGGCGCGTTCAGTGCGGGCCGGATCGAGACTCTTTTCAAAGGGCCCTTCCCGGTCACCGACGATGGGAGGAACCGCTACGACGTCGCCCCCGACGGCCGATTCGTCATGGTGATGAGGGGCGAGGAGTCCGTCGAGACGCACGAGCACATCAAGATCGTGCTCGGCTGGCTCGACGAGATCCGGGAGACCCTCGCAGCCGGCAGCGGGACCTCTCCGTGAACGCAGGCCGGCCATGAGGCCGGGCATGTCTCCAGAACGTTGGAAGAGGATCTCCGCGCTCCTGGACGAGGTGCTCGAACTGCCCGCGGAAGAGCGCCCCGACTACCTGGAGCGCGCCTGTTCCGGGGACCCCGCTCTCAAGGACGACGTGGAAACCTTCCTCAAGGCCGACCGGGCGGCCGGCTCTTTCCTGGAGGAAGGGGCCGGGGCCCGGGCCAGGACGCTTCTCAAAGAGATGCTGGAGGGGGAGGATCGAGAAGTCGCCTCCCTGATCGGGCAGGTCGTGGGGCACTGGAGGCTCGTGCGGCGGCTGGGTCAGGGAGGGATGGGGGTCGTCTTTCTGGCCGAGAGGATCGGGGGCGATCTCAGGCAGAACGCGGCGCTGAAGCTCATCAAACGCGGGATGGACACGAAGCAAGTCATCGCACGGTTCGAAACGGAGCGCCAGGCCATGGCGCTCATGGACCATCCCGCCATCGCCAAGGTCTACGACGCCGGAACGACTCCGGATGGCCGGCCGTTCTTCGCCATGGAGTACGTCCAGGGCATCCCGATCACGGAGCACAGCGACCGGCACATGCTGTCCAACCACGAGCGCCTCGAGCTGTTCCTCCAGGTCTGCGAAGGAGTGCAGCACGCCCACCAGAAGGCGGTGATCCACCGCGACCTGAAGCCCTCGAACGTCCTGGTCCGCATCCAGGACGGACGTCCCGCGGTGACGATCATCGACTTCGGAGTCGCGAAGGCGGTGTCACAGCGGCTGACGGATAAAACGCTGTACACCGAGCTGGGAATGATGATCGGCACGCCCGAGTACATGAGCCCGGAGCAGGCCGAAATGACCGGTCAAGACGTGGACACGCGGTCGGACGTCTACTCCCTGGGGGTGATGCTCTACGAGCTGCTCGTCGGGGCCCTGCCGTTCGAGCCTGGAGCGCTGCGGCGGGGGAGCTTCGACGAGATCCGCCGGAGGATCCGCGAGGACGATCCTCCCCGGCCGAGCGCACGTCTCGCCACGCTGGGCGACCGCTCGGCAGAATCGGCCCGGCGGAGACGGATGCAGCCGAAGGCCCTACACCGGGAGCTTTCAGGCGACCTCGATTGGATCACGATGCGGGCGCTCGAAAAGGACCCGGCGCGACGCTACGGATCGCCCGCGGAGCTTGCGGAGGATATCCGGCGACACCTGAGACACGATCCGGTGCTGGCGCACGCGCCGTCGCGGGCGTACCAGGCCCGCAAGTTCGTGCGGCGCCACCGTCTGGGCGTGGCCGCGGCCGCAGTGATGGTGGCGGGCCTGGCCGCTGGCACGGTCGGTTCGACGGTGGGCCTTGTCCGGGCGCGCCGGGCCGAGGCGCGCGCCCTCCGCGAGGCGCAGGCGAAGGGGCAGGTGGCGGAGTTCCTGAAGAACCTCTTCAAGGTGTCGAATCCGAGCGAGGCGCGCGGCAACAGCATCACCGCGCGCGAGCTCCTGGACAAGGCGGCCGGCACGATCGACGGGCAGCTTCTGGATCAGCCGGAGATCCGGGCCGACTTGGCTCAGATCATGGGAGAGGTGTATCTGCACCTGGGATTGTACGCGCCGGCTGAATCGCTGATCGCGAAGGCCCTGAAGATCCGCAAGCGCGAGCTGGGCGAGGAGCACCCCATGACGCTCCTTTCCATGAACATGCTGGGGTACGTATGGCTCGAGCAGGGCCGATATCCCGAAGCCGAACGCATCCTCTCCGAGACGCTCGAGATCGGGACAAGAGCGCTCGGCTCCGAGCATCGGGAGACACTCGTCTCGATGGACAATCTTGCGGTCGTCTATTGGAGGCAGCGACGCTACCCCGAAGCCGAGAAGCTCTACCTCGGAGTGCTCGAGATCCGGGAGCGTTTGGCTGGCCAGAGGCCCCTGGACCCGGTCAAGACCAAGCTGAACCTGGCGAACGTCTATTCCAACCAGGGCCGATATGCCGACGCCGAACGGTACGAGCTCGAAGCGCTGGAGAGCTTCAAGCGCCTGCTCGGCCCGGACCACCCGGATACGCTGACCGTCATGCACGCCCTGGCGATCACCTACAAAGACCTGGGACGATTTCCCGAGGCCGAACGGCTCCATCTCGAAGCGCTCGAAATCAAGAAGCGCGTGCTCGGGCCGGAGCATCCGGATACGCTCCTGTCCATGGGCAACCTGGCAAACGTCTATCTCAGCGCGGGCCGGTATCCCGACGCAGAACGGCTCCATTTAGAGGCGTTTGAAATCGAGAAGCGCGTGCTCGGGCCCCGGCATCCGCAGACGTTCTGGTCCATGTACAACCTGGGATGCACATCGTCCCTTCTCGGCAACCGCGCGCAGGCGATGGACTGGCTCCGGCAGGCCGTCGAGGCGGGTTACTTCAATGCCGACGGGATGGCGCGGGACCCCGAGCTCAAGCCGCTCCACGGTCCCGAGTTCGACGCCCTTCTTGATCGCGCCCGCCGGAACAGGGCCGCGGCTCGCGCCCCGGCCGCTGGCCAGCGGAACAACTGAGGGCCCAAAGCGCGGCCAACACGAGCCCCATGGACCGGCTCAGATCACCTGCCGCCGGATGACAACCGTGGAATCCCCGTTCTGGCTGGGGGCCACGGTCGACGGCCTGGCCGCGACCTGGGGACTCGCGGCTCCTGCCCTTGCAGGATGATCTCGAGGGGAGCGCCTTCCGGCGGCATCGTCCAGCAGGTGATGGCGTCGAAGCCGTCGCGGTAAAGCGGAAACCCGATCGGATCCGGCGGATTTTGCCTTACCATTCCGCCCATCCGGTCGGCGCTTCGGGCGCCGTTCCGCCGGAGGAGGTGCTGCGATGCCATTCGGAAGCCTGTGGCTGCCTGTGATCGTCTCCGCCGTGGTCGTCTTCTTTGCCAGCTCGATCCTGCACATGGTCCTCAAGTACCACAGGTCCGACCACAAGCCGCTTCCCAACGACGCTGCCGTGCGCGAGGCTCTCGCCAAGGGAAACCCGGCGCCGGGGATCTACATGACGCCCCACTGCGACGACATGAAGCAGTTGAACGAGCCGGCGACCAAGGAGAAGTTCGAGAAGGGGCCCGTGGCGATCCTGGCGGTCCTCCCGAAGGGCGCCCCGACGATGACGAAGTCCCTCGTGCTGTGGTTTGTCTTCTGCGGCCTCGTGAGCTTCACCGCCGCCTACGTCGCGCGCCACACCCTCCACCCCGGCGCCGACGGGCTGCTCATCATGCGGATCACCGGAACGGTGGCTTTCGCCGCCTACGCCCTGGCAGAGGTGAGCGACTCGATCTGGAAAGGGCAGCCCTGGTCCAATACCGTCAAGTTCATCTTCGACGGCGCGATCTACGCGCTGCTGACGGGGCTCACGTTCCGTTTCATGTGGCCGGCCGCGTAACGACCGGGTCGGGCGCGACGCGGGAGCGGCGTCACTTCGACAGCACGCCCCCGACGATGAGAAGAGCGACCGCGACACCCATGAGGCTCTCGCCCGCAATGAAGCCCGAGGCGGTCGGAACGACATAGGTTCCGGCAAGCGCCGGCCTCCTCCGCTGGAGGACGTAGGCGACGAAGGCGCCGAGGAACATTGCGATGGCGTTGCTGCCCGGGATCACCATGGCGATGCCGAGCCCGGAGGGCGACGGCACCCACGCCTTCAGCGGCCCGGGCGCCAGCCGCTCCATCACGGCCAGCGCGACGCCCAGGAGCAGGCCGGCCGCGATGCCGGCGCGGGCCGAGGCGCCGAGCGACCCCACGCCGCCGGCGAAGGCCTTCGACACGCCCGCCCAGACCAGGCACGAGGGGGCCGGCCAGGCATCGCTCCCCAGCACCGTCGGATCGGGGATCAGGATGGTGAAGGCCGGGACCACGACCACCGCCCCCGCCACGACACCGAAGAGCTGTGCGTAGAACTGCACGCGCGGGCTCGCCCCGAGAAGCCATCCCGTCTTGAGCGTGGTCAGCAGGTCGGCGGCGTGCAGTCCGATCCCGCCCGTCACGTTGGCGCTCATGATGTTCCCCGAAAGGTTCCCCGGCGTGATGACGCCGTACACCAGCTGGGTCACCGGGCCCAGGGCCTTGGTCGGCGTCACGTCGGTCTCTCCCGTCACGCGCGCCGCCACGAACCCCATGACCACGGCGAGCGGCACGGCGATCACGCCCGCCCAGATCGGAATCTGATACAGCCAGGCCATCAGCACCACGACCACGGGGCCCAGCGCCACGAAGCCGGCCGGGAACCACCAGCCCGGACACTCGACCGCGTCGATCGGATCCTCCGTTTCCGGCCGCCGCCCGAACATCCGCGCCAGGCCCGAAAACGAACGCGCCACGCTGCGCCAATCGAGGGCGAACGAGGTGAGTCCCGAAGCCACCAGGATGGCGGCGCCCGGCCACACCGACCAGCCGACGATCTCCTTGTAGCTCACCGCCGGCACGATGCCGCGCTCGACGAGCGCGGGGGCGAGGACCCCGTAGGTCAGCACTCCCCCGAGGAGCAGGGACCAGCCGGTGCGGAAGCTCATCAGCGCGCCGGCGCCGAGGAGGACGACCTCGGTCTTGAGGGCGAGCGTCCATTCGGCGGCGGAGCGGCCCGCAATGGTCAGCGGCAACGGGATCGAGCCGGGCACGTTGAACGGCATCCAGGGGGCGCGGGCGTCGCGGAGCCAGGTGAGGGCGGCGGCGAACAGGGCGCTCCAGCCGAGCGCCCTGGCCTGGCGTCCGCCCTCGGAGACGCCCCCCAGCGCCGCGCCGTGGATGGCCCGCAGCGTCTCGGCGGTGGCGGTGCCGGTCGGGAAGGCCAGCGCCTCCTTGTTGATGAGCTGCCGCTTGATCGGGATCGCCGTGAACACGCCGAGCGCCGCGATCGCCGCGAACCAGGCCACCATCGGCAGCGGCTCGGGGCGCAGGCTGGTCACCATCAGTAGGGCGCCGAACGCGGCCATGTTGCCGCCCCCGGTCATGTAGCCGGCGCCCGAGGCGACCGTGGTCAGGGCGTTGTTCTCGAGGGCAGTCAGCGGCCGCCGGGACAGGCGGGCCGCCCCGAGCATCTGGAAGAGCGCGAACGCCAGGATCGCGGCGGTGATGGTCACGCCCATCGACCAGCCGGTCTTGAAGAAGACGTAGAGGTTCGACAGGCACATCACCGCGCCGAGGGCCATCCCGGCGACGACGGCGCGCGCCGTGAGCTGGGGCTCGCCCGGGCGGTGCACAGTCTCGAGCCAGCGGGTTTCGGCGTCGGCGAGGCTCCCCTGCGGATCCATCATGCGATCTCCCGCTCTGGTTGGACGATGACGCCGGATTCTAGCACCGGGCAGGTTGGGTCGCTGCCGGTCGCAAGCCGGCGGCTTCCTGTGCGCCCGCCCGCCTGGCGACTCCTTTTCAATTCCGGTAATCTGTGCGACAGAACAGGGACTGTTCGGGGAGGGAAAGTTCATGGGGACCAGGGATCGTCGCGTCGATGCCTACATCGCCGATTCCGCCGAATTCGGCAGGCCGATCTTGAAACACCTCCGCGAGGCGGTGCACGCCGGCTGCCCGGAGGTGGAGGAGACGCTCAAGTGGGGCTTCCCCTACTTCATGTACAAGGGCCTGCTGTGCAGCATGGCCTCGTTCAAGGAGCACTGCGCCTTCGGGTTCTGGAAGGGCTCCCTGCTCGAGGACAGGGCAGGGTCTCTGGAGAAGGTCGGCAAGACCGCCATGGGCCACCTCGGCCGCATCACGGCGAGCTCGGATCTCCCCGCCGAGAAGCTTCTCCTTCGGTACATCAAGCAGGCCATGGCGCTGAACGACGAGGGCGTCAAGGCACCGTCGAAGCCGAGGCGCAAGGGGGATCGATCGCTCGACGTCCCGGACGACTTCATGGCGGCCCTGCGGAGGAACAAGAACGCCCTTGCGACCTTCAACGGCTTCAGCTACACGAACACGAGGGACTACGTGGAATGGGTGACCGAGGCGAAGCGCGACGAGACGCGTCAGCGCCGCCTCGAGACGGCCATCGCCTGGATGGCCGAGGGCAAGGTGCGGAACTGGAAGTACATCGGGAAATGTTAACCGGGCGCCGTCCCGGGCGTGACTTCGAGCCCGCGCCCGAGTTCCCGCCCGCCCCTACAGACGGATCGTGAGCATCACATACGCCCAGTTGGAAACATCGGCGCCCCGCGTCGACTCGGCGAATCCGCCGGGGTCGAAACGGGCGTAACCGGCCTCGACGGCCGCCTTCTCCATCCAGGCGTAGCGGTAGAGGAGATCGATCTCCGTGCCGACCCGCGTCCCCGACGCCCCGGCGGAGTCGAAACCGAGGATGGCGCCGCCGGCGCTCTTCCACGGGCCGCTCTCGTCCTCCAAGTTGAAGACGTGGCCCTTGACAAGGCCGAAGTGCTTCCCGCGCTTCAGCGAGACGCCGAGCGAGGGGCTCTTGATGTTGCGCCATCCGAAGAAATCCGCGTACCCGTAATGCGGATGGTTGGTCGGGAAAAAGTTGAAGAACTCTCCGCGTTCGCCGTCCGTCGGGTTCTCGTCGCCCGTCGCGAAGTCGTACCCTCCGAACAGGCGGGTCTTCAGATCGTCACCCCAGGTCCAGCCGGCCTGGATCGCCGCCGCCGCGGCGGAGAGATCGTCACCGCCGGCCTCGCCAGCCTCGGCCACGCCTTCGAAGACGAGGTCGAAGGCGCCGGCCGTCTCCTTGACCCGCACGCCGAGAGCGTCGATCCGCGTCGTCCCGGACGTCGCCGTCACCTCGCCCGGGGCCGAAGCGTGGTCTGCGAACTCGAGCCAGTACAGGTCGATCTCGTCACCGGCCCGGGGCGTCCAGTGGGCGTAGACGCCGAACAGGTCGCTCCCCGTGGTGGCGGTCGAGCCGACCTCCGGAGTCACTATCGCCGGGGTCGTCACGGGCGTCGTGCGCGACGAGATCCGCGCCACCAGGCCGTCGATCGTCCACTTCGATCGCATCCACCGCGCCCGGAAGCCGTCGAACGCCCGGCCGATGTTGTCCCAGCCGAACGCGCCGATCATCCGCTCCTCGCCGTAGATCCATTCCTGGCGGCCGATCCGGAAGCTCAGGTCGATCCCGCCGGCCGGAGCCAGGTCGGCGTAGCCCTGGTGGAGGTCGAGGTTCTTTTCATTCGAGGCCGAGGAGACCTCCTCGCCCGCCACCCGCGAGTCCTGAATCTGCACCAGGACGCGCACCTGCTGCCGCCAGGCGAAGTCCACCCCCAGCCGCAGGCGCATCAAACCCAGCCGCTGATCGTCGTCCGCCCCCGACTCGAGATCGAAGTTGTCACGGTACTCGGGGCGGAAACGGGCCTCGGCGGAGAGGGTCCAGACGATCTCCTTCTCCTCCTCGGCTCGCGCCGGCACGGTGAGACCGAGGGCCGGCGCGGCGAACACAAGCACGAGAATCGCGGGCAGTGCGTTCCAGGCTCGTCGCATCAGGGCCTCCTTTCACCATCGCCGCACCCGCAACACGTTACCGCATCCTCCCCCGCACCGGGACCGCACGTGTCGATCGCGGCCGGGGCCTCGAGGTCGGGCGCGCCGCACCCAGCCCACTCGGCCAGGAAATCCGCCTCCTCCGCGCGATGGTGCGCCGCGGAGGCGCCGGCCAGGAACGCGCGGAGCCCGGCCGCGAACGGGCGCTGGTGGGTGTCGAGAAACAACGCCCGTCCCTCACGGGTCCGCGCCGTTCCTTCACCGTCCCCCGCCGTGACCGTATAGTCCTCCTTCACCCCCAGGTATCCGCCGAACCCCACCTCGACGGCGATGTGATCCGGAGGGTCCTCGGCGCGGGGTCGAAAGGCGGAGGCAGACCTGGACTCCGAAGGAGTGGATCCGGCGGGGTACGTAGGGGTGGCAGGAGGCGGCGTGAATCGCCACCCGGCTGCCCCAGCCCATCGACGGTTCGAGGTGTGCTCCTGGGTCTGGTACGGGTAAGCGGTCGGGTGACGGTCTCCCTTGACCTGCGATCGCCCCGCGTCGCTACTTTTTCGACGGCCTCATCGCCGTGCGGAGCTTGTCGGCAAGCGAACCGAAACCCTCAGGCCGCGCCTGGTCCTGCTGCTCGGCATACTCGCGGACCTCGCGCTTCTCCCCGGCCTCGAGGACCGCTTTGCGGCTCAACTGGATCCGCCGGCCCGCGGGATCGACCTCGAGGACGATCACCTCGACGTCGCTCCCGATCGGGAACTCCCTGCGGAAATCGCCGTCCCTGTCAACGCCGGTCTCCGAGGCGTGGATGAGACCTGTGCGTCCGGGCGCCAGGAAGACGAAAACGCCGAACGGCTCGTGCCGCTCCACCTTGCCCGTGAGACGGGCCCCGGCCACGATCTCCACACGGGCCCGGGGCTGCGGGGCCTCGGGTCCCGCGGCACCCCCTTTATCACGCGCACCTTCGGCCCTCACGGAACCGGGCTCCAGCACCGCAACGCCGATCCGCTTCCGTTCGAGGTCGATGCTCAGGATCTCGACCGCGACCGCGGCACCGGGCGGAACGGCGGCCTTCCATCCATCCCGCTTCCCCGTGGGTGCGAACGCGGACACGTGCGCCAATGCCTCGATCCCCGGTTCCAGCTCCACGAAGACGCCGAAGTCGGCAGCCCGGGTGACCTTCCCCGTCACCGCCTGGCCGACCTTGTACTTTGCGGGCACGGCCGACCAGGGATCGGCCTGCAGCTGCTTCAGGCCAAGCGAGATCTTTCCGCCGTCGTCGTCCACGCGGAGAACCTTGACCGTGATCGCGTCACCTGGCCGGACCACGTCCATTGGATTCCCCACCCGCGACCAGCCCATCTCCGACACATGGAGGAGGCCCTGGACTCCACCTCCGAGGTCGACGAACGCGCCGTACGCCAGCACCGACACGACGCGGCCGGGCAGCACGGCGCCGGGGACGACAGCCCGGCGGATCTCCTCGGCCCTCTCGCCTTCCTCTTCCTTCAGGAGCGCTCGCCGGGAGACGACCAGATCCTTGCCGTCCTCCTTGCATTCGATGATCCGGAACGTGTAGGCCTTCCCCACGTGGGCTTCCGGATCCGCGGTGAACGCGGTGTCGATCTGCGAGATCGGGCAGAACGCGCGCTGCCCGCCGACCCGGACCTCGTATCCTCCTTTGATGGCCTTCTCGACACGTCCCTCCACCGGGAGTCCGGCCCGGAAGGCGTCCTCCAGGCGCTGCCGCGTGGCGGCGCCCCGGGCGAGCTTGTGGGAGAGCTTCAGGCCGCCGACCGTCGAGACGACCACGGCCTGAACGTGGTCGCCGACCTTCACCTGGACGTCGCTGTCCGGATCCTTCAGTTCCTCGATGTCGATGGTCGCTTCGCCCTTTCCGCCGACATCGACGAACGCCACCTCCGACCCGATCGCCACGATGGTCCCCTCGACCGTGTCTCCCTCCTGGTGGAACTTCGGCGCGAATGACCCCTCCAGCATCCGCGCGAACTCGTCCTGTTCCTCGGAAGCAGGCTCCGGCGGCTTCGTTCCGGGCTTGGGCGGGGCGGAATCGGGTGGCGGGCGGTCGGCCATCTGCAATCCTCTTCTGATAGCCGCATCTTATCAGCCTCGCGCGTCGCCGGGGCGCTCAAGCCTCTTCGGGCGCGGGGATCTTGCCGCTGAGCAGCTTGAGATAGAGCCACGGCTTCTTCCTGCACAGGGCGGCGATGGGCGGCTCGGGCAGCACTCCCATCGCCTTGCCGCGCGGCTCGGGCCACTGGAAGGGCAGATCGATGACCGCGCCGTACGCCCCGGCGGCAGCGAGCGCCTCGAGCGTCGCGCGAAGCACCGCCGCCTGCCCGGCGACGTCGCCCACCATGCCCAAGGGCCGGCTGAACGGGTACTCGAGCGCGGCGACGCGCGGCGCGCCGGTGGCCGCGGTCAGCACCGGGATCACCGACAGGCAGATCGTCGAGATCCCCTCGGCTTCGATCACCCTCGAGGCCAGTCCTACGGACCGGCAGCAGAAGGGTCACACCGGCACCAGCACGGCGGCGTCGACCTCCTCGGACTTCATCCGCGCGACCATCTGCGGAACGGTCTTCGTCAGGAACGGCTCGGCGTCGAGCAAGTAACCCATGAACGAGTAGTGGGATGGCGCGACCGAGCCGACCAGGCCGGCCTGCTGCGCCTCCTCCAGCCGTCGAAGCGGCAGGACGCAGTCGAGGTCCTGCTCGCCGTGGCTCGTCTGGATGTGCAGGTGGTAGAGCCGCACGTCGCGCTCGGTCGTCCCGCGCGGGAGGACGCGGTGGCTCGGGTCTCCCCACCACGGGTTCCTGCGCTCGCCGTCCTGATCGAACGGCGGCTGGTCCTTGCGGGCGATGGCCGCGCTCGAGATCAAGGCAATCCGCGCCTCGGCGAGCGGCTTCTTCAGAGGCGTCCAGACCGGTGGTCGCCTGGGCTCGCGCTCGGTCCAGGCTTTCATCAACTTGCGGCTCGCGAAGCCCAGGTACTTGAAGGAGTCCATCTACTGCACGCCCCGGGTGGCCGAGTAGATTTCCGGAAGATCGCCGATCACGGCGACGCTGGTCAGGAGGAGCAGCGCGACGAGAGCCAGGGTTGTGGCGCGCGCGAGCCTCGTGGTCAAGGGAGTCTCGTGCGCCAGGCGCACCAAGTATGGCGCGACGGCCACGAGGGCGAAGAGGGCGACGGCGGGCCGGCTCCCTGCGAGCGGCGGCGGCAGGGCGAGGGTCAGGCCGGTCGCCAGCGCCGTGATCGCAAACGGGAAGACACGGGACAGGTCCGATGCCTCGATCATTTTCCCGAGATAGATCCCGGCGGCCACGCACAGGAACGGGTAGAGCGGGATCCGATTCCAGCCGTAGAGTACCCTGAAATCGGCCATCAGCACGATGAGGCCGGCGTAGATCGCGACGGGGAGGAGGAGCGCCCGCTCCTTCCGGAACGCCATCACCCCGGCGCACAGCAGAAGCCAGAGGTACCAGCCCCGGCCGAAATGCAGCTCGACCACCCTGCCCTGCAGCAGATCCAGGAATCCCTCGAAGCTCGCCCATTTGCTCGTCGACTGCACCCGGAAGATCTCCAGGAAGATGCCGAAATCGAAGGCCGCGGCGTACGCCAGGTAGAGGACCAGAAACCCCGCCGTCACCAGGAGCGCCAGCGCCGCCCCGCGGAAGCGCCGCCGCGACAGCAGGAGGACGACCGCCGTGACGACTACCGCAACTCCGGGGGCTTTGGTCCAGATCGACAGCCCGCAGAGCAGCCCCACGAGCGCCGCGTCCTGCGCCTTGCCCGACCGATCGTGCCGCTCCACGAGAAGCACCGCTCCCATGAACAGCACCGCCAGCAGGTTCTCGGCCTTCACCAGCCGGTGGGACATCACGATCACCGGCAGCACGGCATAGACGAGGACGGCCAGAAGGGCATGCCGCTCCGACGCTCCATAGACCAGAGCCAGCCGGTGCAGCAGCAGGATCCCGATGAGGCTCAGGATGATCGGGACCGGGCGCATCACCGACAGCGTGCATTCCAGGAAATGATTCACTCCGGCCAGCGAGCTCACCAGTCCGACCAGAATCGACATCAGAGGAGGATGATCGAAGTAGGGCCGGACGAGGACGTAGCCGTTTCCGAACCACTGCAGGCCGTGGATCTGGGAGGCGGGATAGCTCCCGGCGAAAAAGCTCCAGCTCACCGGCGCGCCCTCGTGGAGGAGGTGCCAACCCTCCCAGGCATGCTGGTACTCGTCGGCGGTCTCGTTGTGGAATGGCACCAGCGCGTAGTCGTGGAAGCGCAGGAGCGCCGCGAGGATCAGGATCGCTCCGAGCGCCAGCCGGGAACGGTTGGCCACGATCCAGGCCGTCTCCCCGCCTGCGCGCCGACGGTGGGCGCGGGCCCACGCGAACAACGCCGCCACGGCACCCACCGCGATGAGCGACCAGCCCGTGAGCCGGCGGACGCGGCCCCGATTGATCGCGGCGCCATCGGCGCCAAGGCTCGCCGCCGGAATCGGCCGCAGCGCTCCGCCCGGCGGCTGCCAGCGCAGGATCACCCGCGCCTCGCCCTCGGCCGATAGATAGTCGAACGCAATCCGATGCAGCCCGGCCTGCAAGTCCCGCACGGTGATCGCGTCGGGCCGGAGCGCGACCGGGACCGCATCGATGCTGAGCGCCGACTCTCCCCGGGCGTCGACGGAGAAGCCGTACTTGCCGTTCGATGGGACCAGGAGAAGGCCGCTCCATCGGACGAGGTAGGGCGGTCTCTCGTCCGGGACGCCCCATTCCTTGACGTCCCAGTGAGACAGGTAGGCCGCATCGAGTTGCTGGGGCACCGGGAAATCGACGCCGTGGTCGATCCGGCGGTGCACCAGGATCTCCCGGCCGTCCGTGGCGCGGCTGTAGTACGCCCCGGGGAGGCCGCCTGTCGGCCGGAACAGCCCCCAGATCAATAGAAGATACGCGGCGGCCGCCACGACAAGAACGTAAGAACTGGGACCCCGCCGCCAGCCCGGGCGATCCTCCGAGGGGCCCAACTCGCGCTCCATCACTGGACCCCGCGTGTGGCGCCGTAGATCTCCAGGAGGCGTCCCACCGTCGCGATGCTGGTGACCGCCCAGAGGACCACGAGAAGCTGGGTGGCCGCGCGGGCCAGTCTCCTGGTGACGGGGCGATCACTCACCACCCGGAGCACGTAGGGAACGACGAGGGCGATAAGGAAGAGCAGCACCACGCCTTTGGTCCATGGCATGGAGGCCGGTGGCAATGTCCTGACCGTCAGCTCGCGCGCCGCCGCGAACGGCCACTCGTAGAAGGCATAGACCAGCCCGGTCGCCACCGCCGTGACCGCGAACGGGAAGGCGCGGAAGAGGTCCGACGCCTCGATCATCTCATCCAGGTAGAACCCGGCGGCCACGCACAGGAACGGGTAGAGCGGGATCCGGTACCAACCGAAAACCGCCCGTTGATCGGCGGTGAGCGCGAGCAGCGTCGCATAGATCGCCAGCGGGACGAGGAGCGCCCGCTCCTTCCGGAACGCCGCCACACCGGCGCAGAGCAGAAGCCACAAGTACCAGCCGCGGCCGAAATGCGCCTCGACCACCTTGCCATGCAGCAGGGCGAGCAGGGCGTCGAGCCCGACCCACTTGTGCGTCGATTGTGCCCGGACCACCTCGAGAAAGATGCCGAAGTCGTAGGCCCAGGCGTACACGAGGTAGAGAGCCGCGAGCCCCGCGGTCACCAGCATCGCCACGGCCGCCCCGCGGTAGCGCCGCCGCGACAGCAGGAGCACCACGACCGTGGCTGCGACCGCCACCCCGGTCGCCTTCGTCCAGATCGACAGGCCGCAGAGCAGCCCCAGGATCACGGCGTCCTTCGCCTTGCCCGTTCGATCGTGCCGCTCCACCAGGAGGATCGCGCCCATGAACAGCAGCGACAGCAGGCTCTCCGCCTTCACCAATCGGTGCGACAAGACGATGACCGGCAGGATGGCGTAAACCAGTGCCGCGAGAAGAGCGCTCCGCTCCGACGCCCCGTAGGCGAGCGCCAGCCGGTACAGGAGCAGGATCCCGAAAAGGCTCAGGACAATCGGCACCAGGCGGATCGCCTGAAGCGTGCAATCGAGAAAACTCTTCGCCCCTGCCATGGAAGCGACCAGCCCGATCGAGATCGAAAACAGCGGGGGGTGATCGAAGTACGGCCGGACCAGGGCGTAGGGGTCTCCGAACCAGCGGAAGGTCTGGACCTGATCGGTCGGGTATCGATCGGGGAAGGTGCTCCACGATGCAGGGTAGCCCTTGTGCAGTAGGTGCCAGCCCTCCCAGGCGTGCTGGTACTCGTCGGCGGTCTCGTGGTGGAACGGCACGAGAGCATAGTCGTCGAGGCGAAGGAGGCCCGCCAGGATCACGATGGCCGCCAGCGAGAACCAAACTCTTTCCGTCCGGACCGAGGAGACGACACGGCGCGCGACGCCCTCGCCGCGCCGGGCCAGCGACACGACGAGAAGCGCCGCGGCAGCCCCCAGCCCCAGGAGAATCCAGCCGGCGATTCGCCTGGTCACGGCGCTCCCGCGCGCGGCGGGATCGACGGCCAGGTGATCCGCCGGGATGACCTCGGGGCTCTTCCCGGGCGGCTGCCAGCGCAGGATCAGGCGGGCGTCCCCCTGGGTCAGGGTGTACGCCACGTCGATCGGGTGCCATCCGGCCGTGAGCCGCCGCTCGACAGGCGAGCCCGGGACGATCGGCGCAGGCTGCCGGTCCAGATGCAGCGTCGTCTCGCCTTGCGCGTCCACCAGGAACCGGTAGGCGCCGTCATCCGGGACCAGCAGGAGACCGGTCCAGCGAATGAGGAAGGGCGGGGCCGCCGCGGGGAAGCCGTGCCGCTTGAGATCCCAGTGGAACAGGTACGCGGCCTGCAATCTCTGCGGGACCGGGAAGTCGATGCGCGGGTCGATCCTCTTGTGGACCAGGACCTCGTTGCTCTCTGCATCGAGGATGGAGTAGGTCCCCTGCAGGCCGCCCGCCGGCCGGAACAGGAAGCCGAGCAGGAGAAGGTAGGCAACGAGGACCGCGCCGACGACCGACGCGACGCGCCCCGGTGGGGCCGGTACAACCCTCAAGGTCGTGGCGCCTTCTGGCCGACCTCCCGGTTCCAGTTGAAGACGACCCGCAACCGGGGCGGCTCCGGATCGGCGAGCCGGAGCCGGACAAGGAACCGGCGGCCGTCCGGACTGATCACGGGGTCGCTGAGGGCGGCCATCGGCGCTTCCAGAACGACCCGCTCGCTCCGAGGCACGAATCGACCGCCATCGATCCGGAACGACAGCGCCAGCACCGAATCGTCCCGGACGAAGAAGAGCTCGGTGCCGTCGTTCGACCACCGAGGAGAGCTCCCTCCTTCGAGGGAGATGCGCGTCGTCGCGCCCGGTCCGGGGAATGGCTGAACGTAGATCTCGCTGCGCCCGGAACGATTCGAGGCGTACGCGAGCCAATGTCCGTCGCCCGACAGGTCCGCCGCCCGAATCGAGCCGGAAACCACAACCTGGGGCTCCGCATCACCGCCGATCGTGAGCGCCCAGATCTGATCCGACCCCTCGGGCTCCGACTTCGAAAAGATCAGCTGCCGTCCGTCCCGGGACCAGGCGTACGGCACCTCGTCCTGCTCGCCGATGACCACCGGCTCCTCGCGGCCCCCGCCACCGGCATCGATCCGGTAGATGTCGAAGTCTCCCTTGCGCATCGATTGGAAGACGATGCCGCTCCCCTGCGGGTCCCAGCGTGGCGTCCAATTGCTTCCGGTCAGATCGAGCAACTGCTCCGTCCCGCGCTGGAGATCCAGGAGACGGATCTCGTAGCGGCCGGCCTCCAGGATCGCCGCGGCAAGCGTCCGGCCGTCCGGGGACAGATCCATGCCCACGTATCGGCGGGTGGGAAAGGGCAGAAAGACCGGCCCCTGACCCGGCGCGACCCAGGCGAGACGTGACTCCGGCACGATCTGTGTCGTCGTGTAGACCAGCGTCCCGCTGTCGGCCACGGCCAGAGGAAGATCCTGGTCCCCCGCGGGATCGAGATCCGCGGTTTCATCAAGGACCGGGACCGCATCGCCCGACACTTCGAGTGTCGCGACATCGAACGGGACCGCGTGATAGGCGCCGGCGTGGTAGTAGACGATTTGATCCGGCGGCAGGAACCGGGCATCGGCACCGGGGAAAAGCGTTCGATATCGCCTCGACCCGAGGTCGATCAAAGCCACCACGGAGTCGTTCATTCCGGTCCGGGCCCGCCACACGGTGAACAGCGCGCTTCGACCATCCGGCAGGAGCTTCGGCCACCAGTGCCCCTTCTCCCCCCGCTCTCTGTCCGGTTCGGTCAATGGCTGCGGCTCGCCCCCTTCCGCGGAGACCGTCCACAACCCTGTCAGCCAGGAGAGGGGAAAGAGGATCGTGCCATCCGGACGCCAGACCGCCCCGGGGAAGCTCCTGGCGGGAATCTCGCAGATCGTCAGTACGTCGCCCCCGGATATGGCCGTCTTTTTCAGGGAGGATCCCTGGACGAACGCGACCCACCGGCCATCGGGGGAAAGGAACGGCCCCCGGGCCCCCTCGGTACCCTTGAGCGGCCGTGGCGCGAACTCGGCGAAGTGGTGCACGAGGAGGCTCGGCTTTCCCCTGACGTGACCTTCGTAAACCACGAAGCTCCCGTCGGCGGACAGAGCCGGCGCCCAGATCTGGTCGACCTCCGGCGGTGGGTCCAGGGAGAAGCGGATCGGCGGAGCCGGCACCGGCGCGGTCCGATCCGATCCCCAGCGCCCTCCCAGGACCAGTCCGGCGGCGAGCGTGAGGAGCAGGATGGCGGCGGCCGCCGCGGCACGCCAGACCGGCCGGCTGCCATGCCGTTGTGGAGCCTGCGCGGGCGCTTTCGGGACATCCGTGTCCGGCGTGCCGGAGAGGGACTCCTGGAGGATGAATCGCGCCTCGCCGACGTCGCGCAGGCGCCGCTTCGGATCCCTCTCCAGGCAGCGCGCCAGCAGCCGGCGCAGCGCGGGGCGCGTGTCCGCGGGCAGAACGGAGAGGTCGGCGTTCCGGGTCAGCACCGCCGCGATCACGTCGGAGACCGTCTCGCCGCCGAACAACCGCTTCCCGGTCAGCATCTCGTACAGCACGACCCCGAAAGCCCAGATGTCGGCGCGCCTGTCGACCGCCTTGCCGCGCGCCTGTTCGGGTGACATGTACGCCGCCGTGCCGAGGATCACCCCGACCTGCGTCCCCGCGTGCCGGGTCAGCGTCGGGGACTGCGACAGGTCGTCGGCCGTGCCGTGCTCCGGGCCGGCTCCCTCGCAGGCCTTCGCCAGGCCGAAATCCAGGATCTTGACCTTGCCCTCGGGGGTCACCTTCACGTTGGCCGGCTTCAGATCGCGGTGGACGATCCCCTTCTCGTGGGCCTCCTCGAGCCCCTCCGCGATCTGCCGCGCGATCTCCATCGCCTCGTCGAGGCGAATCGGGCCTTTCGCCAGGCGCCCGGCCAGGTCCTCTCCGTCCACCAGCTCGAGCGCCAGGAACGGCTTCCCTTCGGCTTCCTCGAACCCGTAGATCGCCGCGATGTTGGGGTGGTTGAGCGACGCGAGAAGGTGCGCTTCCCTGCGAAAGCGCGCCAGGCGCTCGGCATCCTCGATGACATGCGCCGGCAGGACCTTGATGGCGATGTCGCGGCCGAGCCTCGTGTCCGTGGCGCGATAAACCTCGCCCATGCCGCCGGCGCCGATGGCGGCGATGATCCTGTAGTGGCCTACTGTCCGACCAGGCTCCAGCGGCATGAAGGCCAGAGAATAGCAGAGACGGTCTAGTCGAAGTCGATCCGCCGCACCTGATCCCAGGAAACGTACTGCTCCGCGCCGCCTCCTTCGTGGAGGACCAGGACGCCCGAGTTCGCCTCGGTCACGTCCTGGCTTTCCTCGAGCCGAAGCTCGAGGCCGTTCCGGAGGGTGATGTCGCTGGTCTCATCGTCGTGGGGAGCGATCGATCGGACCATCTGGAAAGGAATGCTGTACTCGACCCCTTGCCGATCGCCGTTGAGCATCTCCCAGGACTCGCCTTCGTCGAGATCGAACACGAGCCGGCCCTTCCAGGTCCCGCCGTCACGGTCGGTCACGGTCCCGCGGAGCGGTGTCGCCGGCTTGTAGTCCGCGTAGCGCCGGCCGGTCGCGGGCCCCTCGCGGAACTCGACCCGCCCGAAGGCGTCCCAGGAAACCTTGACCCGCCCGAAACGCTCGTCCTCCACGTAAATGCCGCGGATGGAGGAATCCACGTCGTTGGTGCCACGAAGGGAGAACGTCCGGCCGTCCTTCATCTCGACCCGGGCGCTTCTCCGCCCCTCCTTCTCGATCGATCGGATTCCGCCCATCGGGAGGGAGACCTTGCCGTCCTCGGAATGCCCGTCCAGCCGGTCGGTGGACAGGCACTCCTGGCTGTCCCACTGCACGAAGCCGCGGAAGGCACCGTCCTTTGTTATCACCTCGCCGGAGAGCCGGCGGGTCTCGATGCGCGCGGAGGCGGGCGCCGCCGCGAAGACGATGCGCTCGATCTTCCGCCATCCGATCTCGACCGTGCCGGCGTCCGGATCCTCCACGCGGATTTCCGCGCCGATGTCATTGGAGCCGTCGTCCAGGAGATACGTCGTCCCGCTCTTCATCACGACATCGACCTTCTCTCCGTGGCGCGGCCGGATCTCCTGGATGTCGCCAAAGCGGGCGATGAACTGGCGTCCGGAATCACCCTCCTTCCAGTCGTAGTCGATCCGGAGCCCGAAAATGGAGATACCACGGTGGCTCCGCCGTGATTCCGGCAGCCGGTCGAGGTACGGCAGATCCGACTTCTCGCCGTTGAAGAGGTCGTCCCAGAACGCCTCCTCGTCGCCCCAGCGGAGCACGCCGGTGTACTGACGTCCGCCGTCCGTGAAGATCGTCCCGTAGAGAGCGCCATCCGCCTCCGCGCCCCCGGCGTTTCCGGCGGGCGATGCGATCCGCCCTCCAGCGAGAAGAGCGATGACGCCGAGGAAAATCACCTTCCCTGTACTGTCCATGACCGAATGCCTCCCTGGCCGGGGACCTGGATGGGGACTCCCGGGCCTCATGTGCGGCTCCGTCTGGTTTCCGGAGCGTTCGTCTCCTCCCGCTTCTCCGCTTCCGGCTGACGGAGGTCGACCGACGCCTCGTTGTCCGCAGTGTCCTGCGCGACCTGTCTCATGACCTCGTAGAAGGCCGCCCTGTACCTCCGGTCGGCGCGCAGGACCTCCGTCGTCAACTCGACGAACCGGGCGTCGTTCATGCGGCCGGCATCGTCCCCGATCCGGATCGCAGTCCCGGCGGTCGGGGGGACCTCGCGCGACCAGGGCCTGGCAACGTACGCCGCGAGGACGACGAGGAGCACGGCCGCCGCGGCCGCGAAGGCGCCGATCGGGACCCGGCGCGCCCACGCCAGGCCCGGCCAGGGCGCCCGGCCACGGCCACGATCCCTGGCGGACCTTTCCGAGAGGGCGGACCGCTCGATCCGTTCCCAGACCTCCGGGGAAGGCTGCTCCGCCGCGGCCGGCGCGCCGGCGACGGCGAGAAGACCCGACAGGGCGCGCGCTTCGAGATAGAAATCCCGGCAGCGGGCGCATCGCATCAAGTGATCCAGCATCCCCCTCTGCTCCGCCCGTTCGAGCTCCCCATCGAGCCAGGCGGAAACCAGGACCTCGTAACGGTCGCAATCGCTCATGACGGTGTCTCCTCTCCCGCTCGCAGGAATTCGCGCAGGAGTTCGATGACCTTCTTCCGCGCCCGGTGGACGTTGACTTTCACCTGCTCGATCGACCAGCCCTGCTCCCGCGCGATCGCCGCGTAGGGTTTCTGCTCCAGGACGGCGGCCTGGAACGCCGTCCGCTGCGCCGGGGCGAGCGCCCGCAGCGCGTCGCCCAGACGGTCGCGGACTCTGCCGAGATCGATCGCGGCCTCGGGGGAATCGGTCCCGGCCGCCGGCGGCGCGGCGACGGACGATTCGGCCTCCGACAGCTCCGAGAAGCGCCGGACGCGGCTGCGACGGCGATCGCTGATGACCAGGTGGTGGGCCGTAGTGAAGAGATAGGTGCGCAGTTTCGATACCGTGGCCTTCCCTTCCCCGCGCCCCATCGCCCGTACAAAGGTCTCTTGAAGGAATTCCTCGGCCAGATCGCGCCGCCCGACCCGGCTGGTGAGGAACGCCAGGATCGACGGCCCGTGATCCTGGTAGGCCCGGAGCCAGATCGAGCGGTCGCCTCGGAGCGATTCGGAACCCAATGGCCCATTCTCCCGGTCGGCGCCTAGTGTGACGCAGAACGCGGCATCTTGTTACAGCCGGGACGACGATTCGGATAGGATTGGGGACTTCTGAGGGGGTCCGGGGATGTCGATGGAAGCCGGCCAGACGCTCCTGCACTACCGCCTGGCCGAGAAGGTCGGCTCGGGTGGCATGGGAGTTGTATTCCGGGCCACCGACACGATCCTCGATCGTGACGTCGCCATCAAGGTCCTGCCCGATTTGTTCAGCACCGACGGTGAGCGCCTGGCCCGGTTCGAGCGGGAGGCGAAGCTCCTGGCGTCGCTGAACCACCCCAACGTGGCCGCCATCTATGGCCTGCACCAATCCGGCGCCGTCCGCTTCCTCGCGATGGAGCTGGTGCCGGGAGAGGACCTGGCGCAGCGGCTGTCGCGAGGCCGCCTCGGCGTGAAGGAGGCGCTGGAAGCGGGCCTGGGGATCGCCTCCGCCCTCGAGTACGCGCACGATCGCGGGATCGTGCACCGCGATCTGAAGCCGGCCAACGTCAAGGTCACACCCGAAGGGGTCGTGAAGGTGCTCGATTTCGGCCTGGCCAAGGCGCTCGACCCGACTGCCTCGGGTGTCTCGCAGGTCGATCCTTCCCTCTCCCCGACGATCACGATCGCCGGCACCCAGGCGGGGCTCATCCTCGGCACGGCGGCCTACATGAGCCCCGAGCAGGCGGCCGGCAAGCCGGTCGACCGGCGCGCCGACATCTGGGCGTTCGGCGTCGTCCTGTTCGAAATGCTGGCCGGCCGCCCGCTGTTTTCCGGGGAGACCGTGTCCCACGTCCTGGCGGGGGTGCTCAAGGACGAGCCGGACTGGGCCGCCCTGCCGGGTGACCTCGCGCCTCGGCTGCGCGACCTGCTGGAGCGGTGCCTTCGCAAGGACCGGCAGCGGCGCCTCCAGTCGATCGGGGACGCGAGGGTGCTGCTCGAGGAGATCATCGCCGATCCGCGCGCCGGTGCTGTGCCGGCCGCGGTCGGCCCGGGCATCGACGCGGCGGCCGGGGCCGCGCCGGGCCGGGGCGCGCGCGGCGCGCTTCCCTGGATCGTCGCGGGTGGACTCGCGGCCGCGCTGGTCGCAGCGCTCGCCTGGCAGCGATTCGTCCGGCCCGCGGAGGGGCCCGCAGGCGCCGCCCGCTTCGCGATCTCGCTGCCGACCGGGTACCGGCCGGCAACGGAGGATTATCCCTGCCTTGCCATTTCACCGGACGGGCGCCGCCTCGCCATCGTCGGGAAGGACGCCGAGGGCATCCGGCGGATCATCCTGCGCGACCTGGATCAGATCGAGCCGCGCGTGCTGCCGGAGACCGACAACGCCGAGGCGCCCTTCTTCTCTCCCGACGGAGAGTGGCTGGGGTTCTTCTCCGGCGCGGCGCTGAAGAAGGTCGCCGTCGGCGGCGGCCGGCCGATCGCGGTGGCCACCGCGGACGACAACAACCGCGGCGCGACCTGGGGACCGGACGGAATCATCTACCTGGCCGACGGCACGCAGGGTGGCCTCCTGAAGGTCCCCGGCGGGGGCGGCGAGACCGCGCCCTTCACCCGGCCGGACGCCGAGAAGAACGAGCGCACCCACCGGTGGCCCCACCTTCTCCCCGGCGGCCAGGCGCTGCTGTTCACCGCCGACACCTTCGAGACCACGGAGTTCTACGACGACGCGACGATCGCGGCCATCGACATCTCCACGGGCGAGCGGCGGTCCCTGGTCGAGCAATCCAGCCAGGCCCAGTATCTGCCCGGCGGCCATCTTGTCTTCGCGCGCGGAGGCTCGTTGTTCGCCGTGCCGTTCGACCCGGCGACGCTACGAACCAGAGGATCACCCACCCTCGTGGTCCAGGGTGTCGCCGCCGACATCGCCTCCGGCGCGGTCCATTTCGCCGTGTCGCAGACCGGCCTGCTCCTCTACCTCCCTGGCGACGCGTCCGGCGGCGGCCGCCGCGACCTGACGTGGATCAGCCCCGACGGGAAGCGGGAGCCCGCCGGGATCGTGACCGGCCGCCACGAGATGATGAGCCTTTCGCCCGAGGGCGGCCGCGCCGCGCTGCTGTCGAGCGGGGGCGAAACCGGCGACCTGTGGATCTGGATTGCCGACCTGGGTCGAGGCACGATGAGCCGGCTCACCTTCGAGGGGATCGCCGAAGGGCCGATCTGGTCCGCCGATGGAAAGCACGTCGCCTACGCCGCCACGCCGCGGGGGCAGAAGGTGCGCGGGTCCGCCGTCCACTGGAAGGCCGCCGACGGCAGCGGCGAGGCGGAGGTCCTCTGGTCGGGTGATACGCGGGCCTTTCCCATGAGCTTCTCGCCCGACGGCCGCTTCCTGGCGATCAACCGATGGAATGCATCGGGCGGCTCCGACATCTGGATCCTGCCGCTTCTAGGGGACCGCACTCCCCAGCCATTCCTCCAATCCCCGATTGACGAGTTCATGGCCGAGTTCTCCCCGGACGGCCGCTGGCTGGCCTACGTCTCGAACGAGAGCGGGGTGCTGGAAGTCTATGTGCGCCCCTTCCCCGGCCCCGGCGGACGATGGCAGATCTCGACGAACGGCGGCGCGGAGCCGCGCTGGGGGGCCGACGGGAAGGCGCTCTTCTACCGTGACGACGGCTATCTCTACACTCTCCCCGTCGATGGCTCGTCCGCCGCCTTCATGGCGGGACGTCCGGAGCGGTACATCGACGGCATGCCGATGGGTGGCAATCCGCGCACGTACGGCCTGGCGCGCGACGGCCGCCGGGTCCTGGCCCTCACCTATACCGAGACGGCGGCTGCAGAGAACCCCACCCTGGTCCTCAACTGGGCCGCCGAGGTTACCCGCCTCACCTCACCCCAGAAATGACGCGAGGTGCCCCTCCGGCCACTGCGAGGAGATTCATCGCGCTTCCTTGAGCAGGACCCCGACCGGCTCCAACGCCTCTACGACGGGCCCGTCCCACCACGTCGGCGCCGGGAACGGCTCCTCCCAGGCGATTCCTGCTGGAAACAGCGCGATGAGATCCCACGCGATCGCGTCAGGTGCGAAATCCGGCTCCTCGCCCCGCGCACGCACGATCCGCGTGGCGCGCGCCATCATTCTCGGAGAGGCCCATTTCCCCGGATCCCAGAACTCGATCACTCTTGGATCCTGGAGAGGTCTTCGGACTCGTTTCGTCGGCGGCCCCTGATCGGATTCGATCACGGGCAGCCAGATGATCACCACGCGAACGTTCGCCTGCGGGTGGGCGGCGAGCAACTTCCCGAGCGCGGAGGCCCCCCCCACGCAGACGGGTCACGTCGGTGAGAGGGCGACGACATAGCGATTTCGATCCTTGGCCTCGTCGAAGACCTGGCGGAACTCCGCGGCATGCTGATCGTCGAGGGGGCGCAGCGTCGAGAACGCACTGCGTCGAGCGCTCGGCCCCGCCGGCGCCGTGCCGGCCGAGTCCTCCACCGAGCGGCACGCCGTCAGAAGCAGAAACGCGAGCGCGACAATTCTCACCGACATCGGCTGCCATTTTCTCACGGCCTGGCCTCCCGGTATCAGACCAGCCAAACTGTACCCATTGACATTGTATCCATAGTGGGTAGAGTAGCGGCATGAGCCCGAGACAAGACGAGATCGACGCGCTTCTGCCCCTGCCGCCCGCCACCTTTCACATCCTCGTGGCCCTGGCCGACCGCGAGCTGCATGGTTACGCCATCATCCAGGACATCGCGGTCCGCACCGACGGCTCGGTCCGGCTGAGCGCCGGGACGCTGTACCGCACGATCCACCGCATGCTCGAGCAGGGCCTGCTGCTCGAGACCCAGGAGCGCCCGGACCCGGAGCTCGACGACGAGCGGCGGCGCTACTACCGGATCCTCCCCTTGGGCGCGGCGGCCGCCCGCGCCGAGTCGCACCGGCTGGCCAGGCTGATCACCCTGGCTCGCGCCAAAGGGCTCGCGCCCCGGAGAATCTGATGCGCCTCTACAGGCTGCTGCTCCGCCTCTATCCGGCCTCGTTCCGCGCCGAGTACGGCCCCGAGTTGTGCCGCCACTACGCGGCGCGCCGGAGCGACGTGTCCGGCCCGCTGTCCCGCCTGGCGTTGTTCCTCGAAGCCGTCCTCGACGTGCTCCGCAACGCCGGACCGGCGCATCTGGATATTCTCCGCCAGGATCTGAGGTTCGCGGCGCGCACGCTCGGCCGCGCCCGCGTCTTCACGCTGACCGCCATCACCGTGACCGCTCTCGGTATCGGGGCGAATACGGCCGTGTTCTCGGTCGCCGACCAGGTGCTCATAAGGCCCCTTCCATACGCCGACGCACCGAGGCTCGTCAAGCTCTGGGAGAGAACCCCCGATTACGGGCGCAATGACGTTTCGCCCGCCAACTATCGCGACTGGAGTCGCCGCGGCACGGTCTTCGAAGCGATGGGGGCATACACCGGCCTGTCCGCGAACCTGATCGGAACGGGCGAGCCGCGGCAACTCGACGGAGCGAAGGTCAGTGCGGACCTGCTGCCGCTGCTCGGCGCGCGGCCCGCGATCGGCCGGCTCTTCTCGGACGAGGACGACCGCGAGGGAGCCCCCGGAACTCTCCTGCTCAGCCATGGCCTCTGGCAACAGGTCTTCGGGGGAAGCCGGGACGCGCTGGGCAGGACCGTGCGTCTCGACGACGAGACGTTCACAGTGATCGGCGTCATGCCTCCGGAATTCTCCTTCCCGAACCGTGAGGCGCAGATCTGGACGCCGCTGCGGCTCGGCGAGGACGCCTTCGAAGATCGGAACGACACCTACCTTGCCGTGGTCGCCAGGCTCGGTTCGGGCGTCGGCCTAGAACAGGCTCGGGCGGGGATGGAGGTCGTCGGGCAGCAGCTCGAACGGGAGCATCCCGAAGCAAACGCCAACATCGGGGTCCACGTGATCTCGATGCGCGACGAGGTTTCACCCCAGGCTCGAATGCTGCTGGCGGCGCTGCTCGGCGCCTCGATCTGCGTGCTGCTGATCGCCTGCACCAACCTGGCGAACCTGCTGCTGGGCCGCGCGCTGGCGCGCCGCCGCGAGCTGGCGTTGCGCTCCGCGCTCGGAGCGGGCCGGGAGCGGCTCGTGCGCCAGCTCCTGACCGAGAGCCTGGTCCTGGCGTTCGTCGGCGGCGCGCTCGGCGTGGTGCTGGCGGCCCCGGCCGTTCCCCTCCTTGCGGTCCTGGTCCCGAACTCGCTGCCGATCGGACCGCCGACCGCGCTCGACGGTCGGGTGGTGGCGTTCGCCGCCTTGCTGACCGCCATGACCGGTGTCGGCTTCGGCGTCGTTCCGGCGCTCCGGGTCTGCGGTGGCGGCGACTTCAACGATCTTCGGGAGGGACCGCGGGGCGAATTGGGAGGGACGAGAAAACGGCTTCGCTCCGCCCTGGTCGTGGCGGAGGTCGCCGCCTCGGTCGTGCTTCTGGTCTCGGCCGGCCTGCTGATCCGGGCGCTGGGACGGGTGCAATCGACCGATCCCGGGTTCCACGCCGAAGGGGTCATGACCCTGCGCACGCCGCTGCCGCTGCCGAAGTACGAAAACACGTTGCGGCGCGCCGACTTCTACTCCCGGGTCCTCTCCGAGGTCCGCTCGCTGCCGGGCGTCACGAACGCCGCCTTCATCACCGACCTGCCGATGCTGAGGCGCGGTGGCATCTGGGGCGTCACCGTCCCTGGCCAGCCGGTCGAGCCCAACCAGGAGCCGCCCGTGAGCATGCGTTACGTCACGCCGGGCTACTTCGAAGCCCTCGGCATTCCCCTGCGCCAGGGCCGGGACCTCAGCGATGCGGACACCGCCAACAGCCCTTTCGTGGCGGTCGTCAGCGAGTCGTTCGCCCGCCGGCATTGGCCGGGCGAGGACCCGCTCGGCCGGCAGTTCAAGGTCGTCTCTGCCGACCGAGTGGTGATCGGAGTCGTGGGCGACATCCGTGTCCGCGGCCTGGAGCAGTCCAGCGAGCCGCAAGTCTATCTGTCGAGTCAGCAGGTGCCGGACGGCGCGATTATCAACTACCGGCCGCGGGAGTTGGTCTACCACGCCTCATCGGACGCCGGGTCGCTGGTCTCCGCCGTCCGCGGCATCATCGGCAGGGTCGACCCGGAGCTGCCGATTGCCGTGGTGCGCTCGCTCGGCAGCATCGTGGAGGCCGAGACCACGCCGCGCCGCACCCAGCTCGCAGCCCTCGGAGCCTTCGCCGCGCTGTCGCTCATCCTGGCCGCCGTCGGCATCTACGGCCTGCTCTCTTACGCGGTGTCCCAAAGGACCCCTGAATTCGGCGTGCGCATCGCGCTCGGCGCGCGCCCCGGGGACATCCTGGCGATGGTGATGCGGGAAGGGCTGGCTCTCACGGCGATGGGCGGTCTCGCCGGGATGATCGTGGCCTATGTCGCGGGCCGGTGGATGGAGGCCCTCCTGGCGGGTGTCCGGCCCGGCGACACGGCGACGTTCGCGGCCGCCACCGCCGTGGTCCTCCTCATGACGATTGCCGGGAGCCTCGTCCCGGCCCTCCGCACGCTGCGCGTCGACCCCGCCACGGCGCTGCGCGCGGATTGACGCCGGACGGATTGGCGGGGCAGGAGCGCCCTCGAGCCGGCGGCGCAGCGCTTCGCGGTTGCGCTCAGCGCCGGAAGCCGAACCCCGGGTCGAACGGCGGCAAGGGCGCGCCGAAGAACAGTCGTCGCTGCACTCGCGGGAAAATTGGCGAGCGGGCGATCAGTGGAAGCGCTCTCGGAAGGACCCATCGGATCAGGGGATTGAGGCTCGCGGTCCCGAGGAGCGCCCGGCCGGCGGTTCGCTGCAGGCGGTGCAGGGTCCTCACGTCCGCTTCACGGAGTTCCTGGACGCGCGCCAGGGCGCTGCGCGGGATCGGTCCGCGACCGAGCAGAGGGTAGATCTCCTGGGCGGCGACAGCGGCGGTCGCCAGCGCCACGTTGACGCCGATCGCCCCCGCCGGGCTCATCGTGTGGGCGGCGTCGCCGATCAGCAGCAGGCCGTCCCGGGCCCAGTCGCGGACGAGCGAGATGATCGCCGGCAACGGGAAGAACGGCGTGAAGTCGCGCAGACCGCCGGCGAACTTCGCGAACAGCGGACTGAGGCCGCGCAGGCGGCCGGCCACGGCCTCGACACCGGCGTTGCGCCAGTTGCGCCACTCATCCGTCGGGAGCAGGAGGCCGACCTGGATCTGGTCGGGGTATTTCGGCAGCATGAGATGCGGCACCTTCCCCACCGAGAAGTAGATGGTCTTGCTCCAGTCCGGAGGCGGATCGACGACGAACCAGATCAGGTCGAAGTCGTGGTGTTCGTACTCGGTGGCGAAACCACCGGCGCGCCTGATCGTCGAGTGGCGTCCGTCGGCACCGACCACGACGTCCGCCCGGATTTCGAACGGCGCATTCCCGCGTCGCACGCCGCGGACGCCCACAACGGCACCGTCCTCCTCGATGAGCGCGTTGACGTGCGCCCCCATCCAGCACGAGAACCCGGGGAACGGGCGCGCCTTCCTCGCCAGCGCCTCGAGGAAGACCGGCTGGGGCATCCAGATGGCGTACGGATACTCGGGGGCGATGTTCCTGAAGTCGAAATCGGCGGCCGGCATGCCGCCGACGAGGAGCCTCCCGTGCGTCAGGATCAGGTGGGGTTGCTCGAGGACGTACTCCAGGAGCCCGATCTGATCGAGCAGGCGAGGCGTGCTCGGCTGCAGCACCTCGCCGCGGAACTCGCGGTCGAAGGTCGGATGCCCTTCGAGCACGATGACTTCGGCCCCGCGTTTCGACAGGAGCAATCCGAGCAGGAGCCCTGCCGGGCCTCCGCCGGCGATGCAGACGTTCGTGCGGGCGGACGCCCCGACGGGCCGGTCAGGAGCCATCGCCGGTCACCGGGCAGGCGAGGCGGCAGTTCAGGCGGTTGGTGCAGGGACCGGTCGCCGATTCCCGGGTCATTTCATCCTGCGCGTCGGTGCGGGGCACATATCCCTCGCACACGCAGTGGATGAAGCAATCGGGGTGAGGCGGTGTCGCGTCGCCCCAGCCCGGCGCCAGCACGACCCGCCCCCGTCCCGCTTGCCGGCCGGGCTCACGACAGAACCCGCGCAGCCGGTCACCCGCGGCAACGTTGCCGTCGTCAAGGACCGGCACACAGAAGGCTCCGGCGATGCTCCCGAGGATCTCCTCGGGTCGCGTCGAGCCCGCCGGGTGCTGCGGGAGAGCCGTGACGCCGACGACTGCGTCGTTTTCCCCGTAGACGAAAATCCTCCAGCCCCGCTGCATGTCGATCGGATCGGGTACGGCGATCTCGGTCACTCCCGAGGAGGCGCAAGCGGTCAGACCAGCGACCGCGAGAAACGGCAGGGCGCCACTCAAGAATCCGCTGGCCAGATGTCGCATGCGCGGCTCCTGCAAGGGTTACCGTCGAATTCTAGGCCCGATTCTGTTCGTCGCGCACCGCGCCCGCCCTTCGGAAGGTTGACGTCTCCGGAAGGCCAAGTCTAGACTGATGGCGATTCAGCGAGGGTTTCGTGAGAAAAGCCCCGTTCCTCCTGTTCCTGGTGCCTGCGGTGCTCTTTGCGGACGAGGTGTTTCTCAAGGGCGCCGGCTCGATCTCCGGCCAAATCGTGGAACAGACGGAGACGATGGTCACGGTCAACGTCGGTGGCGGCGTCATGGGCGTCCCGATGTCACGGGTCGAGCGCATTGTGAAGGCACGCCACCCCCTCGACGACTACGCCGAGCGCTCGGGCCGGCTCGGGCCACAGGACGTCGACGGCTGGCGCCAGCTCGCGCGATGGGCCACGCAGCAGGGGTTGTCAGCGCAGACGCTTCAAGCCTACCAGAACGTGCTCGCGGTCGTGCCCAATGACGCGGAGGCGAAGGAAGCCCAGGGGTTCGTGCTGCTCGACGGCCGCTGGGTCACCGAGGAGGAGAGCTACCGCGCCCGCGGCTTCGTGAAGTACGACGGTGAGTGGATGACGCCCGCCGAGGCGCAGCTGCTCGAGCAGAACGCCGCGGCGGATCAGGCGCGCCAGGACGCCGAGCAACGCGCCCGTGACGCGGAAACGGCGAAGCTGCTGGCGGAATCGCGGGCTGCGAAGGCGGCGGAGCGGGCCGCGGATGAGCGGGCCCGCGAGTTGGAAGATGCCGGGTGGTCCCAACCCGTCTACTGGGGTGGATGGGGTTATGGCGTGACGACCTGGCCTTCGGCGCGGGTTGTGAATCCCCCGCCGGTGCGCACCCCGTGAGAGCCTCCATCGCGGGTCCCCGGACGGGATTGATCGCCGATCTGCCCGTCAGCCGCCTGCTGTCGCTGGCTGCGGCGGCGCTGCTGGCGGTCACGTCGGCCGCGCCCGCCATGCCGGCCCCGACGGTGGACGAGATCGTCGCGAAATACGTCGCGGCCCGCGGCGGCCTGAAGAAGATCCGGTCGATCCAGACGCTGCGCCAGAAGGGGCACGCCACAGCCGGGGCAGGTCGCCACGCCCTCGTGACCCGTGAGATCAAGCGCCCCGGACGGATCCGGTTCGAGTTCACCGTCCAGGGCGTCACCGGCGTGTACGCCTCCGACGGTCAGCACGGCTGGAAGGTGTCCCCGTTCGACGGCGACATGGCCCCGGCGCCCCTGCCCGACGAGGTCGTGAAGGACGCGATCGAGCAGACGGACATCGAGGGACCGCTCGTCGACTGGAGGGACAAGGGACACCAAGTGGAGCTCGCTGGCCGCGAAGTCATCGGTGGCCGCGAGAGCTACAAGCTCAAGCTCACGCTCAAGAGCGGGGTGGTGCGCCACGAATATCTCGACGTCAAGTCCCTGCATCTGGTCCGGACGGAGACGACGCGGCAACTCCGCGGGCGGACGGTCCAGATCGAGAGCACGTTCGGCGACTACAGGAAAACAAAGGGATTACTCTTCCCTCACCTGATCGAGGTCGGGGCCGCCGGACGGCCCCAGCGACTGCGCGTTGTAGTGGATGAGATCGAGGTGAACCCGCCCCTGAGCGACGCGCGCTTCGAAATGTCGATCCCCGCCCAGCCCTGAGAGACCCGCCCGCCGCTCTCCGAGGTGGCTCTGGCGAACGCGGCCACGGCGGGCGGCAGATTGTTGCGAAACACGTGGAAAAGCCCGTGGTTGTGGGCGTCGCGGCGGAGAGCACGGGGCGCCGGAACGCGCCGCGGCGAGGCGTGACGGCAGGCCAGGGCATGACCACCGTCGCTTCGCACACAGCGCAGGCCCGCCGCTTCCAGCACGGTTGGCGCCACGTCGATGACGTGGTGGAACTGCGAGCGCACGAGGCGGCGGCGTCACGACGCGAGCAGATCAAGCGTCCGGGTGGATCCGTTCGGCTTCTCTTCCACCCCTACTGCGCCGGAATGGTGATCAACGGAAGTCTCTCGCTGCCGCCGGTGTCCGAAAGCGTGAAGAAGAACATGATCGCCGTCATCGCGCGCTTCGTCTTCCAGTCGCTGTCGTCGATCCAGAACCAGTAGTCGCGGTAACGCACGGCCGCGAAGGCGGCGGCGGGCTCGTCCTTGCCGCTGCGAATCCGCACTACGTCTTGCCGGGTCTCGGGGGAGGCATGCTCGAAGGCAGGCACCGCGCTGTGCTCCTTCAGGTGCTCCTCCGGCACGTCCATGTAGCTTGCGAAGGCCCCCATGATCTGAAGCATCGAGCGGCTGTTGACGGCCAGTTCGTCTTCCGCCCCGCGCGCCGGTGAATAGATGAGGGTGAACTTCTGCTGGTCGGAGGGGAGCTTGAGCAACCGCCGGATTTCCGCGGCCCTTTCCGTGATGTCCGCGGGCACGTCGTCACGCCGGAAAAACAGGACCGCGGTCGAGCCCTTCGCCTTGTCTTCCTCCACGCGCATCCCGACCCCGCCGGCGGCCTGCACCTCGCGCAGCAACTGCAGCGCGCGCACGAACTCCGGATCCGCCTCGCGCATCCCGCCGCCCCCGACCGAACGATTGCGAACGCCGTTGAGCGACTCGACGGTGAGTGCCAGGATGAAATCCGCCGCATAGCCCGATTGCATCAGAAAGAAGATGTTCTTCGGATCGATCGGTGCCAGGAGGCCCTTCAAGAACTTCTCGCCGGTCAGCGGCGTGTACGTGATGGTGGGCCGGTCGGTGTAGACCGCTTGCGCGCCTGCCGTCGCGAAATTGCCCTGGATCGCGTTCTTGGACGAGAGCGTGCCGCCGACGCTGACGCCCGTCTGCAGCGAGTAGCCGCTGACGATGGACGACACATCCACGAAGACCGGCAGGTCCATGTAGCGCATCTTGACGATGTTCAGCAGCGTCTGCTGCTTCCACGAATCGGCGACGGCCGCGCTGTAGTCGAAGCGGTCCACCGCAATGGTCTTCGGACCGATGTGGGCACAGGAGGTCGACGCCATCACCGCCCCGAGCCACAGGACATGCTTCATTGAAGCGCGTTTCGGATCACCGATCATCGGCGACCTCCGTGGGTCTATCCCGCCAAGCACGATGCCTGCCAAAGTTCGGAATGCCAGTCTCGAGTCGCTCTCGCGGCACGGAGTTTACCCTAGTTGGTCCGCTGCCCGTGTCGGTCGACAACCCGCGCCTGGCTCGCTGCTTGCGCCCGACGGAAGTTCACCAGCGTCGGGGAGTCGGATTCGCGACAGAAGACGCGCTCCTCCACGTCGGCCCGTTGGCGCGCGAGGACACGGCGGCCACGCGTTCGCCCCGCGCGCACGCCGTTCCCTGTCAGCCGCGGAGGGCTTGCGTTCCCCGCTCGATTACAGAGTCAGTGAAGGAACAATTTCGTCAACGGCTTGAATGAGAAGAGCCTCCGAACCTAATTTGTCGGCAGGCATGGATCTCGGGCGCTCTGGCGGGCGACCCGACTGCGACATTCACTGGGGAGGAATGCCATGGCCCGCCGCAATCGGATACCGAACACACTCGCCATCGAACCTGGCCGGAGTCTCTCGCACTCGCCGTCCGATAGTTGGGCGCGCCTGCGTTGTGAGCCAGTTCCGGCTGCAGCGCGGGCCTTCGTCGTCGCCGTCCTTCTCTGCCTGGGCGGTGCCTACGGCTGGGCCGGGCAAAACGACAAACAGCAGATGAGAGGCCTCGACGAACAGATCCAGGAGATCAAGTCAGACGTCCTCCGTATTGCGGCGGAGCTGAGCCAGCTGGAGGAGACTCTCTTGTATCCGTCGGGGACACAGGTCGCGATCTTCGTCGCGCTGGCCAAGGGTGACCCGATGCGCCTCGACTCCGTGCGGCTCCAGATCGACGGCCAGCTCGCTGCGCAGCACATCTACGGCGCCAAGGAACTCGAAGCCCTGCGCAAGGGCGGCGTGCAACGGATCTACGTCGGGAACGTGGTCACGGGGGATCACAAGCTCGAGGTGCTCGTCGAAGGCAAGCGTGAGAGCGGCGCGGACTTCAGCCGCACGGAACGCTTTTCCTTCCGCAAGGACGTGAAGCCCAAGCTCGTGGAACTGACGTTGGGCGGACCCGATTCCGGAAAAACATCGATCACGCTTGGAGAATGGTAAGCGATGAGACGAGCGCCCTACCGGCTCATCGGGCTCGGCCTGGCCCTGGGACTTGCGGTCTGCCCGTCCGTGGGCGCCGACCTGAGGGACCTGTATTTCGGCGAGGCGCTCTATCACGCTTACCAGGGGCAGTATTTCGAGGCACTCCAGCGGCTCGATACCGAGCTTGCGCAGCACCGCGGTCTGGACGAGCCCCGGCTCGACACACTTCACTATCACATCAACGACGCCGAATTCTCGGTCGGCGACTTCGAGCTCAACTATCGCATGCACCACCGCGCAGGGCGCGCCATCAAGGCGGTGCTCGAAAGCGCCGTCGATGAGACCGTACGCAACGAGGCCGCGTTCCGTCTCGCCCGCATCCACTTCCAGAAGGATCAGCTCGACGATGCTCAGCACGCGCTGGCGCGGATCGAGGGGACGGTGCCCGAGGAGATCAGGGACGACGTCGAGTTCCTGCGGGCGAACATCTATATGGCGACGGGCCGGCCGAGCGAGGCCGTCAAGGTCCTCAAGCAGCTGCGCAGCGATGCGAGCCTGACCGGGTTCGCCGACTACAACCTCGGCATCGCGCTGTTGCAGGATGGCCGACAGAAGGAAGCAACCGAGCAGTTGGACAAGGCCGGACTGCTGGCGGCCGGCGATCACGCCGGTCTCGCGATCCGTGACAAGGCCAACCTGGTGCTGGGCGCCATGCTGTTCGAAGCGTCCGACTTTGAGCGGGCACAACAGTCACTGGACCGCGTCCACCTCGAGGGACCGTTTTCGAACCAGGCGCTGCTGCGCGCAGGCTGGGCCGAGGCCTCGGCCCAGCGGTATGACCGTGCTCTCATTCCGTGGAACATCCTGGCGGATCGCGAGCCGACGGACGTCGCGGTCCAGGAAGCCATGCTGGCCCTGCCGCATGCGTACGCCAGCCTGAACCTGCACGGCCGCGCCGCCCTCACGTACGGGCGCGCGCTCGA
>Ga0247727_10001595_pt1 | contig 53386 bp, 50 predicted proteins | sample WisWelCaveWW1625_FD_202498 | JGI IMG/M metagenome (GOLD analysis project Ga0247727, IMG submission 202498) | Biofilm microbial communities from Wishing Well Cave, Virginia, United States - WW16-25 | ecosystem: Environmental > Aquatic > Deep subsurface > Groundwater > Cave microbial mat | place... | reverse complement strand
GACCTCGGTGCCGGCACCGACACCACGCTACCCGGTTTCATTCGGCGAGGGTGAACCCGCTCATGAAGAACTTCTGGGTACGCCGAGGACGGCACCGCCGAGAAGGCCCGGCGCAGCCCCGTATCGGCGGCCGCAGCCTAGTTGATCAGCTTCTCGCACTCTCCCGAGATGGAGAATCCCTTGAGAATCGGCGCCCCCGCCGCCTCTTCAGAGCGGCGCAGCTCGATCTCGAGCTCGATGTACCGGCCGCTGGGCAGGCCCTCGAAGAAGATCGTGTCGCCCGCGATCCCGCCGTCGCCGACCGCGCCGAAGTCCATCCACGCGGCTGCCTGCAGGTCCTCGGTCGTGTTCGCGCTGCGCGCCCGGACGCCGATCGACGTGAGCGGCGGCGCTTCGTAGTCGAGCGTGATGGACGCCCAGTCGGTCGCCTCGCCCGGACACACCTCCATCACGCGCAGATACCGGCCCGTCGGCGCGGTGATGTTGCGCAGCTGGAAGCCCGTCATGTCGCTGTAGGTGTACGGCTGGTTCCCGACGGGATATCGCCCGATCTCGACCTCGTCGTCCGCGTCGATCTTCGACGCGTCGTTGGTCCCCTGGTTCACCACCCAGACGTTCCCGTCGAAGTCGATCGCGACGCCCAGGCCCCCCGCGCCGGTCGTCGGGACCGTCGCGAGCCGGGTCATCGAATCCGGATCGAACTTGTCCGCCGCGCTCCCCATCGCCGTCCAGACGTACCCCTCGCCGTCCACGGCGACGCCGCGGCAGTTGGTGGTGTCGGTGCTGTCCCAGGTGTTCGAGTCCGGGTCGTACCGGTTCACGCACCCGGCCGTGTTGCACGTCCACATCCGGCCCCGGTCGTCCGCCGCGATCCCGTACGAGTCGATGATCGCGCCGCCCCCGAAAATCCCGCCGTCGCCGCACGCAGGCGGCGTCGTGTACGAGATCGTCGGCGGATCTTCGTTGAGATCCACGACCGCGTCCGCGTCCGATCCACCCGCGTACGACGAACGCAGCCCCGCGACGAACATGATGTTGTCGCCGGTGATCGCGAACCCGTAGGTCGCGGCCTGCGGGATGTCGAACGAATCCTCGATCTCGCCGCTCGCGCCGTCCATGACGTAGATGGCCCGCTCGTAGAAGCAGCCGATGTACACGGTGCGGTCCCGTACGCCGTCGAGCCCTTCGCGGACGCCGACGGCGATCGCGCGCGCCGCGCACCCCGGGGCGCCCACCGGCGTCGTGTAGAGGATGCACTCGTCCTGGTTCCACGGCATCGGGGTCGAGTCGGTCGAGGTCGTGATCGAACCGTCGTCGTTCGAGTCGATGCAGTCGACGTCGACCGCGGCGATCTTCGTGACGGACGCCTGCTGCGCGGGACCGCCGCCCGGCGGATAGAACGCGCGGTTGGCGACGTACACGCTCCCGTCGAAGTCGACCGCCGTGCGGCTCGGGTCGGAGTTCGCCGCGTCGATGCCCGTGTAGAACCGCCCGACTTCCTCGCCCGTCTCGGTGTCGAGCTTGCTGACCGTGTTCTCGGGGGAGTTCGCGATCCAGATGTGCCCGAGCGAGATGGTCGCGCCGCCGAGCGTCAGCCACCCCTCCGGCGTCTCCGTCACGCCGTCGCACACGCCTTCTTCGTCACAGAACTCGTTGCCGTGCTCCGGGCCGACCCCGTTGCTGTCGCCGGTTTGCGGGCAGGTCCCGTCGTCGTTGGCGACGCCCTCGTCCACGACCCCGTCGCAGTCGTCGTCGTCGTGATCGCAGATCTCGTCGTGCGGAAGGACCTGGTTCTCGCAGCCGCCCCAGAATCCGTCGCGGCAGGTGCGCAGGCCGTCCTGGCAGCTGCCGACGGTCCGCTGCGAGTCGGTTCCCATCCAGCAGACGACCGGCTCGGCCGCCGTGCACGGGCACATCGTCGCGATCGGCTCCTCGTCACAGTTCTCGCCGCAGCCGACGTGGACGTAGGGGTCCGTCTCGTCACAGTCCGGCCCCCGGCAGCCGGGCCCCGCCCCGTAGCGGTCGCCGTCCTGGTCGGAGCAGAGCTCCGGATCGAAATCGTCGTCGTCGTCGCCCGTCGTGTTTCCGGGGGCTCCGCACATGCACCCGGCCATCGACAGGACGAGGACCGCGTTGCAGGCCACGAGCCAGGAACGCACCATGACGCCTCCTCCTTCGGCCACCGCGGGCGCCGCGCTCACCCGGGAGAACCTGGGACGATGATAGGCACCGTCCCGAAGCCGATAAGCTAACACCTTCCTTAATTCTCCGACAAGGGAATCTCGCAACAAGGTGCGAGGTGGTGTGCTGGGTCCCCAGGGGAGGGGGCCGGGGGGGCCTTCCCAGCGCCCTGTCGTCTCCGTAGTGTGGACCCATGCGCCGAATCGTCCTCACCGCAGCGATCCTGTCTCCGTCCGCCGCCTTCGCGCAGGACGAGTGCGCGAACGTGATGCTCGTCGTCGACCGATCCGAGAGCATGAAGCGCGTGGACGACGACGCCGTCGCGCGCTGGGCGGAGGTCGAGGCCGCCGTGCAGCAGATCGTTTCGGACTACTCCGACGGCGTCCGCTTCGGCCTGACGCTGTTTCCGGGAAACTCGGACGCGGAGGAGTGCCCCGGCGACTGCGAGCCCGGCGACGTGGTCGTCGAGATGGGCACCGGGACCGCCGACGCGATCCTCGCGGCGATGGCGGCGTCCCGGCGGTGCCAGACGACGCCCATCGGCCAGACGATGGAGATGCTCGTCGATCACGAGCCCCTGCGCGACGAGGACCGAGAGAACTACATCATTCTCGTGACCGACGGCGCCGACAACTGTCCGCTCGGAGACGAGGTCGTCGCCGCGCGGGATCTCCTCGCGTGGGGCGTGTCGACCTACGTCATCGGTTTCGACTTCGGCGAGGTCGACCCGACCGCGGTGAACGCGATCGCCTCGGGAGGCGGAACGGGCGAAGCGTTCATCACGGATTCGAAGGGGCTTCGGGCCGCGTTCGACGAGATCCTCGGAGACCTGTACCGCGATCCGGAGTTCGGCTGCACCGGGATGGACGACGGCGGCGACACCGATACGGACGTCGACACGGACACGGACACGGACACGGACACGGACACGGACACGGACGCCGACACGGATGCCGATGCCGATGCCGCGTCAGGGACGGAGGGAGGGTGTGGCTGCCGCACGTCCGGCGCGGTCCCGCCCGGCGCGATCGCGCTGGCGCTCGTCGCGGCCCTGCTCGGACGCCGACGACGCCGGTGATATCCTCGCTGCCCATGTGGCGTCCTGTGAGTCTTCTTCTACTTCTGGCGGTGTCCTGCTCTGGCGACGACGGTGCCGGAGGAGCGGGGGGCGATCCCTGCTCGGGCGTCGACTGCTCGGGTCACGGCGACTGCGTGTCGGACGGTGCCTCGGCGACCTGCGCCTGCGACGACAACTTCGTCGCCGAGGGCTTGACCTGCGTGCCCGAGGGCGGCGACGCCGACACGGATACGGATTCCGACACCGACACCGACACGGGGCCGTCGCCGGACATCGACGACGACGGTGTCGCGAACGAGGACGACAATTGCCCGGCGTATCCGAACCCGGGACAGGACCCCGCGGCCTGTGCGTCGCGCGAAGTCGTGGGGGGACCGCGCGGCGCGTTCGCGTCTGCCGTGCTCGCCGACGGTCGGGTGCTCCTCGTAGGTGCCCACAGTGGGGCCGACTGGGTGGCGCAGGGGTGGTTGTACGATCCAGCGGACGACACCTACACCCGCACCGCCGGCGACCCGACCTTCGATCACCATCACGGATCCGCCGTCACCATGCGGGACGGCCGCGTCCTCGTGATCGGCGGGGATGGGCTCGCCAACTCGAGGAGCGTGGAAATCTACGATCCCGAGCTGGACGAATTCTCGCAGACGCAGGAGCTCTTCGGGTCGGCGTACCTCGGCGTGTCGGTGCTGCTGCCGGACGGCGACGTCCTGATCGCCGGTGGACAATCGGACGGCGGCCCCGACCGGCGCGCGAACCTGTTCACCGGCGAGGATCTCTTCGCGGCCGGCGACCTCCCGGAGGGCGGCGCAGAGCTCGTGGCGCCCGCGGGCATCGTGCTTCTGGACGGCCGCGTGCTCCTGACCGGAGGGGTCGAGAGGTGCGGGGATTCGGGTGGACCGGCGACCGCTGGCGTCACCTGGTACGACCCCGACACGGGAGGATTCGAGGTGTCGGACGCCGTGTTGACGGCTCCGCGGTGGAGCCACGGGATGTCGCTCTTGCCCGACGGCCGCGTGCTGGTCTTCGGCGGTGCGCGAGGCCCCTGCGGGGGTGACATCGCCGCGATCGACCCGGCGATCACCGCGGAGATCTACGATCCCGACCTCGACGCGTTCAGCGTGATCCCCGGCGAGACGGTCATGCACCTGACGGGCGCCGCGATCGCCCTCGCGGACGGCACGGGCTTGCTCGCCGGGGGAATGGACGGCGCGGGGCTCACGTCGGCCGCCGCGGATCGCGTCCTCGCGGAGGGAGTCGCGACGTCGCCTCCCTTCGAAGCCGATCCGCTCTTCGTCGCCCGCGGGTTCCTCTTCCATTCGGCCGCGCTGCTCCAGGACGGTTCGGTCCTGGTCCCCGGCGGAACGCTCGGGGAGCTCGACCACCTCGACGGCGCGGATCGCGTCTTCCCCTACTACGACGTCGTGATCGACCGCGATCACGACGGCATCGTGGATGCGCTCGACCTCGATCCGGACGGAGGCTGAAGGTGCGACTTTTGGCGATGCTGTGGACGACGTTCGCCGGCGGTTGCGGCGACGAAGCAGGGGGCGCGGGCCCATGCGCCGGAATCGACTGTAGCCCCGGGACCTGCGTGCCGGAGGGCGCGAGCGCGCGGTGCTCCTGCCCGCCCGGCTACGATCCGCTCGGCCTCGAGTGCGTGCCGGAAGGCGGCGATTCCGACACGGACACGGACACCGATGCGGATTCCGACACGGACACGGACACGGAGAGCGACACGACCCCGTGCCCCGACCTCGACGAGGACGGATTCTCGGACGTGGCCTGCGGCGGCGACGACTGCAACGACGGGCGAGACGACATCCACCCGTTCGCCTACGACAGTGACGGCTGGGCGATCGACGACGTCGACGCCGACGCGACTGCCCAGTGGGGGAACGTGTCGGTCGCCGCGGACGGAGACGAGGTCCACGTGTGCTACTTCGACGACAACGTGTTGCACCACGCCTCGAGGGTCGACGGCGTCTGGAGCATCGCCGATGGCCGCGACACCTCCGACTACTCGCCGCTGGGAACGTGCTCGATCGCGGTCGCAGACGGGATCGTCCACCTCGTGTGGGACAGGGACAACGGGGCAACGACCGACACGATGTACGGGACGGGAACGATCGGTGACGGCGTGCGCTGGGGGTACACGACGCTGGACTCGACCGGCTTCGGCCAGAGCATGCCGGCCCTCGACCTGGACACCGACGGCGACCCGCACGTGGTGTACCGGCGCAACTGCGAGGTCATCCACACGCGCAGGGACATCGACGACTGGCCCGTGTCGGTGATCGATCCCGACGAGGGGTGCGGCCCCTTCGGTGGTTCCATCGACGTCGAGCAATGGGGCAACGTGCGGCTCGCCTGGATCGGCCGGGACTCGTGGCTCCGATTCGCGCACAACCAGGGAGGGTGGGACGTGACTCGTTTGTCGGAGACGAGCGGGGGCAGCACGGCCGTCCTGAACCTCGGGGACGCGCACGTCGCGTACAGCGACGTCGACAACGACATCGCGTACGAGGCGCAGGAGGCTCTGGTCTGGCAGCCGCCGCGGTTCGTCTGGGACGGGTTCGCCCCGTCGATGGCGCGCGATTCGGCCGATCGGGTCCACATGGTCCTTCGCTCGGGCGACGGGCCCGCCGTGTACGCCGGGCTCGAAGACGACCGCTGGTACTACCTGACGATCGCCGAGGGGGGGACCCACTCGCCCGACATCGCGGCGAGCGGCGACGGTCTGCACGTCGCGTACAGGGACCTCTCGGACGGAGTGCGCCACGCCTTCCGCGCCTTCGCGGACGCCGTCGACCAGAACTGCGACGGGATGGACGGAGTCGACGCCGATGGCGACAGCCACGCCTCGCGGGCGAGCTGGGGCGACGACTGCAACGACGCCGACCCCGACATCACGACGGACTGCTGAGGGGCCACGCCCCTAGGGTATAACCATATGATTTAACTACTGTTTTCTGTGAACTTCACCAAGAGGCTCGAGGAGTCTAGATTCCCACCCCTTTCGTACCGGCCCGATCCTCTTGGTGAAGTTCACAGAAAACAGTAGTTAAATCATATGGTTATACCCTATGGGCGTGGCCCCTTCGTCCGTACCGGGATCGAGATCGGCTTGCGCTTGCCGACCAGGACGTCGTCGCCTTCGACCGAGACCTCGTAGGTGTCGACCAGGCCCCCCGCGTAGTCGCCGACGCCCGTCCGGATGTCGAAGGTCCACTGGTGCCAGGGGCACGTGACCATGTGGCCGTCCAGCATTCCCCCCGTGAGCGGTCCGCCCTCGTGAGGGCAGTGGGCCGAGGTCGCGAAGATCTCGCCGTTCACGTTGTAGATGGCGAGCGGGGTGTCGACGTCGAGGTCCGACCCGTGGATGCAACCGGGCGGGACGTCCCCGAGGCCGCACACGCGCTTCATGGGCGGAGCGTACGCCAGCCGCGGGGCCTGCGTCCTTTTCGGCACCACCCCGTCTGTGTGGACAGGAGGCAAGGACATGAATGGAGAGACGATCAGGGATTTCAAGGGGGCCGCCAGGACGCACATCGCGCTCGGCGTCTCGGACGTGGACCGCTCGGCCCGGTTCTACGGAGCCATGCTGGGCGTGCTCCCCGTGAAGCTGCGGCCCGGCTACGCAAAGTTCGAGGTGGCGGAGCCACCGCTGAACCTCAGTCTGAGCGAGCGGCCCGGCGGCGCGCGCGCCCGTGCAGGCGTCGCTCATTTCGGCATCGAGCTTCAGAGCGTCGCTGCGGTCGAGGTGGAAACTCGACGCCTCGAACGGGCAGGCCTCTCTGCTCGCTGCGAGGAGACGACCTGTTGCTTCGCCCGGCAGGCCAAGGCCTGGGTGGCCGACCCGGATGGGAACGAGTGGGAGTTCTTCGTGGTCCTCGCCGACTCGGAGGTCCACTCGGCCCCTGCCCCGGAGGGCCCGTGCTGCGCGCCGACTTGCTGCGCGACGTCCGAGGGGTGATCGTTCCGTCCGTGTCCTCCCCCTCCTCCTCGACGGGGACCGCTCAGGCACGCTCGGCCTTCGGATCCGAGGTCGAGCGGTACGTGCGCAGGCGCGTACCGGCGTCCGACGCGGACGACGTCGTCCAGGACGTCTGGCTTCGCTTCCACGAGCGGCTCGGCGGCCTTCGCGAAGAGGACCGCGTCGCGCCATGGCTCTTCCGCATCGCACGCAGCGTCGTCGTCGATCACCTCCGCCGCCGCCGCCCAGAGGGCGATCCGCCGGACGTCGCTGATGAACCGGACGCCGAGGGGAACCACAACGAGACCGTGGGGGAGTGGCTCCCCGCAATGATGGATTCGCTGCCCGAGCCCTACCGGGAGGCCTTGCGGCTCGTCGAGATCGACGGCGTGGCGCAAGCGGATCTCGCCGCCCGCCTCGGTCTTTCCCCATCGGGCGCGAAATCCCGCGTCCAGCGCGCGCGCAAGATGCTCGTCGAGACGCTGAGGCGCTGCTGCCATGTGGAGCTCGACGGTCGCGGCAACGTCATCGACTGGAAACGCCAGGGAGAGTGCGGCTGCGACTGAGGTTCAGCCCTCCCACACGACACGGTTGCGCCCCGCGTTCTTCGCGGCGTACAGGCGGCGATCCGCCACCGCGATCATCGCCTCGGGGGCGAACTGGCCCGCGCAGCTGATGGTCGCGCAACCGATGCTGGCCGTCACGGGGATGCGGTGTCCCTCGAACACGATCGGCAGCGCCTCGATCGTCTCGCGGATCCGTTCCGAAGCGACCCGCGCCTCGCCGATGTTGCCCGCTCTCAGGATCACGACGAATTCCTCGCCGCCATATCGCGCGAGCACGTCCTCCGCGCGCAGGCGGCTCTTGATCGCGCTCGAGACCGCCATCAGGACCGCGTCTCCCGCCGGGTGCCCGTACGTGTCGTTCACCTTTTTGAAGTGGTCGAGGTCGAGGAGCAGCACCGCGAGCTCGGTCCGGTGGCGCATCGCGTACGCCAGCTCCGATCGCAGGCGCTCGCCGAGGTACTCGCGGTTGTGCGCGCCCGTCAGCGCGTCGCGGACCGACGCCTCGTAGAGCTGGCGCATGGTCTTCTCGTGCTGGGCATCGGTGACCGTGTAGCGGAACGAAACGAGGGGGCCGACCTGCACCAGGTCTCCGTCCGCGAGCGGGTGCTTCTCGACCCGCTCGCCGTTCACGTACGTGCCGTTGGCGCTCTTCAGATCGGTGATCGTGTAGCCCTTCGGATCCCGATCGAACTGCGCGTGCTTTCGCGAAACACCTTCTCCGTCGAGCCACAGGTCGCACTGGGCGTTGCGACCGGCGACGTAGCTCTTCTCGGTCAGCGCCAGGACCTCGCCCAGCCGCGTCCGGTCGCTGCGGACGAGGAGAAACCGGCGCCTGTCCCGATCCTCTTCCTGGGCGCCGCGGACGTAGTCCGAACGAACGACGACGGTGCTCTCTTCCGGAAACGCGAGATCGTCGTCGTCGTCCGGCCCGAACGGTCCCGCCGTTCCCACCGACGGAACGTACCACGGCGCTACCGCCGGAGGATCGGCCTCGCGACCTTCTGCGTCTCTTCGTCGGGGCCGACACCCATCTCCTCGCGCAGCGCCTTGTCGATCGCCCTGTAGACGCCGAGCGCGCCGCTTCGATCGCCTCGATCCAGCAGCAGAGACAGGAGCCGCCGTGCAGTCGACTCGTCCGTCCGGTCGTCCGATAGAACGAGCCGCAATGTGGCCTCCGCCTCCATCGGGCTGCCGAGATCGAGCTGGAGCTGGGCGATCCGGTCGAGCGCCGCCCGGTACTCTCGCCGCACACGCTCGCGCGGCGCGGTCATCCAGGGGTACTCGAGGCTCTGGCACAGCGGCCCGCCCCAGCGCGCAACCGCACGTTCGAGCGCAGCGAGCGCGTCCCGTCCCGAGAGACTTCGCGCCTCCGTGAAGCCGGCCTCCATCTCCTCGAGGTCGGTCACGATCGCCCCGGGCCGGATCCCGCACTCGTCGCCCGCGCTCCACACGAGCGATTTCCCTTCCGCGACGTCGTCCGAGAGCGTGCGCCGCAGATGGAAGAGATGGAAGCGAAGCAGCGGACGGCCCCTCTCCAGCTCCGCCTCCGGCCAGATCGCCTCCACGAGGTCGGCGCGTCCCACCGCGCGACGCCGCGACAGAAGGAGGAAAGCGAGCAGGTCCCTCCCCTTGAGCGAGTGCCATCGCGCCGGCGAGCTCTCGCCCGGCCGGAACAGGAGCAGCGAGCCAAGGAGCTGCACCCGGATGCAGGGCGAGGTCCTGGACGTCGTCGCCTGCCGGGATCTCTCGGCCCGGACGACCGGGAGCCTCCGCCGCGTCTCCGCGAGGTAGTCGGGGTGGAGCCCCCTCGCTTCGGCGAGTGCCAGCAGCTTGCCCGCCTGCTTCGGTCCGTCGAAGAGGATCGCCATCGCGCCCGTCCGGCGCGACTCGACGAGCGCGAGGTCCAGGTGCCGGGCCGCCTCGGCTTCGTCCCCCTTCGCGAGCGCCAGCTCGGCGCGAAGCATCGGGAGCCACGCGCGCCCGAGCGCACGGATCCCGCCCCCCTCGAAGAGCGGAGTCGCCTCGTCGAGCCACTGCGACACCCGCGCCGGATCGCCGCCCCGGATCGCGATGCTCGCGCGCAGGCCCAGGTAGAACGGCCGCGCCACCCGCGCTCCGGCCGCATCCGATCGGCCGAGGCCGAGGGCAAGGGCCTCGTCCGCCTCGCCGAATCGGCCCGCGGCCGCGAGGGACTCGGCTCGCAACCAGAGGAGCTCGTGCACGACGGGCCCCCCCGAGCGGCCGAGCACCTGCTCCGATCGGGCGACGACGTCCAGGGCCTCCTGCGCGCGACCGAGCATGCACAGGGCCTGTCCGGCCTCCAGGTTCGCGAGCGCCGCTCCCTCCTCGTCGCCGACGCGATCGAGCAGCTCGCGTCGCCGCCCCGCCGCGGCGAGGCAAGCCTCCAGGTCACCTGCGTCGAGCAGGAGCCTCTCCTCGATCGGGCTGTCCATGGCGAGCAGGTCGAAGGCGAGCCCTGCGCCGGACGCGATCTCGCGGGCGTCGTCGATCAGCGCGGAGGCGACGTCCCACCCGCGCATGCGAAGCACGGGCACGCCCATGCCGACGGCGATCCGCACCGCGAGCGTCGCGTCCCCGGCGCGGACGGCAAGATCGAACGCGCGCTCGCCGAGCTCTACGCCGAGCTCGGCGCTCCCGCCGTGGTACTCGGCGCGCGCTTCGGCGAAGAGCGCGTGCGCCTGCGTCGCCGGATCGTCCGCGGGAGCGACCTCGGTGGCTTCCCGCGCGAGAGCGCGCGCCTCCTCGAGCTCGCCGGATTCCACCCGCAGCGTGGCAAGCGCGGACAGCGCACGGGCCAGGACGCGCGCGTCGCCGGCGGCGCGCGCACAGCGCTCTGCACGGGCCAGCTCGACCGCCGCGGAGGCCGCCGCGCCGCGGCGTCGCAGCGCGACCGCCCGCACGTAGGCGATCTCCGGGAACGCACGGATCACGTCGTCGGGAAGGCCCTCGGTCCAGCGAAGGACCGTCTCCGCTGCGCCCGCCGCGAATCGACGCGGCGCTTCCTCGAGGATCGTCGTGGCCGCGGCCCGTATGTCGCCGGCGGCGCGCCTGTGGGAGATCGCGGCATCGAGGTCGCCCAGCTTCTGCGCGGCGTCGGCGGCACGCGCGTGGAGCGCGGGGGCCTCGAGCGCACGCGCGCGATCCACGGCGAGCGAGGCCGCACCGGGATTCGCGCGCAGCACGCCCCCCTCGTGGCGGGCGACGAGCCCGACGCGTTCGAGCTCACCGACTGCAGCCTCGAAGTCCGCACCGGCTTCGACCGGATGGTGCAGGGCCGCGACGAGCGACTCGCGCGGCTCTCCGAGCCATGCGATCTCGTCGAACACGGCACGGGCGAGCGGCGAGACGCGGCCGTGGACTTCCTCCCGCAGGAACCGACCGAGCTCGGAGGTCGACAGGCCGCGACCCTCCGCGAGGGCCGCGAGGGCGATCCGCACCAGCGCCGGCCACCCGGCGGTCCGCCCGTGCAACTCGGCGAGGTCCGGATCGGGCAACGACGTCCCCAGCCTCGCCTGCGCGGCGCGGCGAATCTCGTCGACGTCGAACGGAAAGAGATCGCGCGCCGCGACGAAGAGGTCGTCGGAGGCGCGCAGGCGCCCGAGCGCGAGCGGCGGGGCGGACTGGGCGACGAGCACCAGGTGTAGCGGCACCACGCCGCGGACGAGCCCCGCGATCGCTTCCCAGACGGCGGGGCTTCCGAGGAGGTGCGCGTCGTCGAGGACGATCACGACGCCCTCGGGGCCGAACGCGAGGGAGATCTCGCTCGCGAGCAGCAGGCCCGCGCGCTCGCCGCCTTTTCGCGATCCTTCGCTCTCGACCAGACGCCGAGCGAGATCGAATGCTCCGGCCCCCTGCACGGCGAGGCCGGCCGCGATCTCGCCCAGAAGCGTCGCGAGATCGTCGTCGGTGGGGTCGAGCGCGATCCAGACGGCGGGTCCGCCCGAGCGGGCGACGACCTCGGATACGGCCAGCGTCTTGCCGAAACCGGCGGGTGCGGCGACGATCGAGACGCGCTTTTCGAGGATGGGCGCCAGGGCCTTCGTGAGTCGCGGCCGAGGGATGTCCGCGCGCTTGCGGTCGGGAAGGCTGAGCTTGGGCGGCGGGGCCACGGGCACAATCTATCAGCCGAAACACGCGGGGGTTCGCACGGTCGGGGATTTCAGCGCCGCTGCAAACGGCTGGCAAACGGCGCCCTGGCATGTACGATAGCCGTCCTGGCAGGTTCGCGCGGCGTGCCGGGTAGAAGGGTCAGGAGGGTTCGCCATGAAGCATCTTCACGGGTTGGGGTTCGCGGGTCTCGCTCTTCTCGCAGCGGGGTGCAGCTGCGGCGGTCCCGGCACAGGCGGCGGCGGCGACGACGAAGGTCCGGCCGGCTGCAGCGACGAGGACGCGGACGGGTACGGCGTCGGGAGCGACTGCGAAGGTCCCGACTGCGACGACTCGAACCCGGAGATCCACGAGCAGGACGTGTGCGACGCGCTGTGCGACGTCGACCCGCAGTCGACCGGTTGCGACTGCGACCCTGCGGCGAACCCGGAGCCGGTCACCTGCTACGGCGGACCGGAAGGGACGCTCGGCGTCGGCATCTGCCTGCCGGGGCTGCGGACCTGCCTTGAAGACGGCTGGAGCCCGTGCGAAGGGCAGAGGCTGCCGATCTCGGAGGCGTGCAACGACGTGGACGACGACTGCGACGGCGCGGTCGACGACGGGATCGCGAAGGGCGGCCTCGACTGCGAGAACTGCGACGAGGTCTGCGAGGAGGACGAGGTCGGCCAGGGCGGGAAAGAAGACTGGGACGTCGAGAACAACGGCGATCCGGGGATCATCGTCGACGAGGACGGCGCGCTGACGCTCGACGCGTCGGCCGCGGCGCGCAGCTACCTGTGGGTCCCCTCGTGGGCGCAGGCGTTCGTCGCGAAGCTCGACTCGGTGACGGGCGAGGAGGTAGCGCGGTACTGGTTTGGCCCGAACGAGAACACCGACGACCCGTATCACATGAGCGTCAGCCCCACGGCCGGCGCGGTGATCTCGACGCAGGGCACGTACCTCAACTGCTCGGGCGGCGGCTTCGGGTTCGGCGGCGGCGGCGAGTGCGGAATGCGGCTGACGCGGATCGCGTATCCGCCGTGCCCGGACACGAACGGCGACGGCGTCGTGACGACGAGCGACGGCCGCGGGGACCTGCTCGACTGGGAAGAGGACGACTGCATGGTGTGGTCGCTCGAATACCCGGAGGTCGATTACGGCGCGGTCGCCTGGGAGACCCGGATCGAGCTCGACGGCGCGTCGAACTACATCTGGATCGGGGACCCGATGCGCAACCGGGTGCTCGAGGCGGACGAGAACGGGGATCTGACCGGGCGCGAGGTCGACACGGGGCTCCTCAAGCCGGCCGGGATGGAGTTCACGCAGGACGGCACCCTGTACGTCGCAGACGAGTGGTCGCAGTCGAACGTCGCCCGCATCGACACCGAGGACGCCGAGGCGGAGGTGTTCGACAACGGGCAAGGGCAGAAGCACACCTGCATGGCGGTCGACATCTACGGCGAGGTCTGGATCCCCAACGACCTCGGACTGGCCGTCTTCCACCCCGAGGACAACACGTACACGGACGTGGGCGTCGACTCGTACGGGATCGCGGCGGACGACGAGGGTCGAATCTGGCAAGGTGGCTGGTTCCAGCACGTCTTCTGGGAGTACGACGCCGAGACGATGACGCAGACCCGGGAGATCGACCTCGGCGCGCCTGCGGCCATCGGCGGCAGCGGCTGGGGCGACACGGAGGACTACGTCTACGCGGCGATCACGACCGACGGGACGCTCTTCATCATCGATCAGGCGACGAACCGCGTGCTTCTCGTCGACAAGGACGATCCAGCGGACTTCGAGGTCGTGACGGACGACATCCCGAGCCCCGGTGCATGCGGCGATCTCACGGGCATCCAGCGCGCGCGGATCATCGGGCCGAACTCCGGTTACTCGCACGTCTTCGAGGGCTGCGACGAGGTCACGCACTGGACGCACGCGACCTACGACGCGGACATCCCGGCGGGCGCACGCATCGACTTCTCGATCCGCGTGGCCGACGACGTCCCGGGCCTCGCCGCCGCTCCGTACCTGCCGATCGGCAGCGCGCCGACCGACGCGTCGCCCATCTCCATCGTGGACGCACTCGGCGAGCAGCCCGAAGGCAGCTACGCGGAGCTCCGCGTGGTCCTCTCCGCCGGCGACATCGGCGCCCCGCGCCTCTTCAGCATGGGGCTCCGCCACTCCTGCGAGGGCGTGATCAAGTAGCTGCACCAATCCCCCCATGTGCTGTTTCTCGCCGGTTGCTGCCGCTCCGTCGTTTCTCGCTCGATTGTTCTCGAAACGTCCCGAGCTCTCGGTCTCGGAGACGAGCCTCTTCGCGAGGATGGAGGGATCGGGTGAGCAGGTGCTCGTCTACTCGATGAAGCTCACCGTGGCGGGCGACGTGGCGATGGTCCTGCCGCTTCCGGTCGTTACGGGCCTGGGCGACGGGGCGCTCACGTTCGTGGACCTGCAAGCGCATGCGGGGTTCTTCGCTGACCTCGAGGCGCTGTTCGCCATGATGGAGCCCCTCGCGAAGGGAGGGAGCGGCCTGCGGCAGTCGCGGTCCCAGCCCAAGCTCGTCGTGCACGAGGTCGGCGCATTCGAGGCCTCGTACGTGCCGACGCGGCGCGACTTCTCGCGCCTCGACGAGCGCTTCCGGATCCCGGACGCCGTCTGGGACGGGCTCGGCCGGTACGACGACTTCGGCTTCGCGGTCTTCCGGCTCGCGCCCGGGAAGAAGAAGCACATCCACCCGATGGCCTTCCGCTTCCGGACCCGCGATCCGTCGCAACTCTTCTTCCCGACGGTCCACGTGCACGACGGGAAGGTCCACCCGACCGCAGACTTCGACCACACCCTGTACTACCAGGACACGGGGCTCGACCCGACCGGCCCCCGACGCGACGACGTCGCGGGCGACCCCGTCTCCGCGATGACGGCCGTGAAGGACTTCAAGGGCCTCGTGCGAGCCGGCGAGTACGTCGCGAAACGCACCCTGCACGGCGACCTGCCCAACGTGGACACGCGGGTACCCCTGCGCGCCTCCGATTGACCGTCCGGCCTGGCAGCCGTACCCGGGGGCAAGGTATCCTTCAAACGTGTCCATCCCGGCGACCAAGCGACCGGCGACGTTCGAGGATCTGCTCGCGCTTCCGGGAGACCCGAGCGTCGAGATCGTCGGCGGGGAGATCGTCGAGAAGGCAAGCCCGAGCGCGGAGCACGGCGACTCGCAGCTTGGTCTCGGGGCGTGGATCCGCAGTCACTTCAATCGTAGAGGTGGAGGAGGTGGGGGACCGGGCGGGTGGTGGATCCTCGTCGAAGTGGACGTCGAGCTCGAAGCGGCCTCGTTCTACCGGCCGGATCTCTCGGGGTGGAGACGGGATCGTGTGCCCGTCAAGCCATCCGGGAGACCCGTTCGCCTCCGTCCCGACTGGGTGTGCGAGATCCTCTCGAAGTCCAACGCGGCGACGGACCTCGTCACGAAGTTCCGGACGTACCACCGCTGCGGGGTTCCGCACTACTGGGTCGCAGACCCGGAGAACAGAACGCTGACGGTCCATCGGTGGTCGGAGCCCGGCTACCTGACGGTCCTGACCGCCACCCAGGGCGAAATCGTCCGGGCCGAGCCATTCGACGCGGTCGCCCTGCCCGTCGGACTGCTCTTCGGCGACGACCCGGAGGACTGACCGCGATTGACTTCCGATTCCCCCCCCGTACACTCCTCCCCCGTTTTCGGGGATCGTCTAACGGCAGGACGGCGGCCTCTGGAGCCGTCTATCTAGGTTCGAATCCTAGTCCCCGAGCCGCCTGAAATTCCGAAGCGCATCATGGCCCCGTCGTCTAATGGTTAGGACGTCGGCCTCTCACGCCGATAATACGAGTTCGAATCTCGTCGGGGTCACACCTTTTCAGTAGTGATTTTCATCTGTTGCGCATGGCGCGATCATGGGTCGCGGAGTTCGATCGGACTCGGTTCCGACGTTCCGCGAGTCGGATCGTCACTGAATCTCTGCCGCCCGGCGCAGGAGACCTCGCAGGCGGCCCAGTTGTTCGTCCGGTGGATGGACGCCGCGGCCAGCGAGCGAGTCTCCGAGCCAGCGCGCCGCGATGCAGAGCTCGTGCACCCGAACCTGGGCGATCGTCACGTCCGCGCCGCCGCGCGTCCGATACGCCTCGAGAAGTCTCTCCAGGCCGCGATCGATCTGAAACGGTCGTCGGACGCCGCGCGAAACGATCGCAAGGTCGTACGCCGGGTCACCTCGTTCGGCGTACTCCCAGTCGATCACCGCCGGCTCGGCGCCCGGTCGTAGCAGGATGTTCTGCCCGAGGAGATCCCCGTGGACGAGCCTGCTCGGTGTGGCGGGAGGAAGATGTTCGATGGCCCAGGCCCTCGCATCGTCCGCTTCGGGCGCGTCGATGCCGTCGAATGCGGCGAGGGCGGCTTGCGCATGCTCCCTGCGAGTCGATGTTCCGGGCGCTAGGTCCGCGACCGTACCCGGGTCGAGCGAATGCACAGCCGCCGCGACGCCAGCGACCACCTCCCAGGGCCGGCCCGGCTGCCGGCCCGCCCGCAAGTCCAGCTCGATGCCTCGGACGAACTCACGGACGAACGCGAGGCCTCCAGCCGCCTTGCAGACGCCGATCGCGCGAGGGATGTGGAACGGGAAGCCGACCGCGCGAACGCGTCCGAGAAGGTCGAGCTCCTTGCGCGTCCGCGCGTCGAGGTCAGGGTCGGCGTCGCGCCCTGGGAGCAGCACCGCGAAGAGACCCGATTGCCCGCGCGAATCGGGAGTTACTTCGACTTCGGCAGCGTAGATCTCGCGCGAGATCCCGCTGCCGACGTGCGACACGAAACCAATGCTCACAGCCATCTCTGGCGCGGCCCACGCCTCGAAGACCGCGCGGAGCGCCCGCTTCGCACGCGCCCATCCGGCCGTGGGCTCGCTCTCCTCGTTGAACGACCGGAACTCCTCGGGGCCGATTCCGTACGGGGCGCCGCCCTCGGTGAAGCCTGCCGCGAGCATGACCTCGCCGCCCCACTCTACCCAGTCCTCACCATCCACGCGCGGCTCGTCCCGGGTTCGTCGTCCTCGTCGCACGCGCTCTCGTGCCATCGGACGCGCCTACTGCGGCATGGCCCGCATTCGGAGGTGACCCGGCTCCACGACGCTGAAATGCCCCTCCCAGTCGTCTCGGAGCGCCAGTGAGTAGGCCACGATCGTCGCCGTCTCCTCGGGGCTCAGCACGGGGAGTCGGAAAAGGATTATTCCGCGGCTCGCCGCGAGCCCCCTGCGGAAGACCAGTTCGCCGAAGTCCTTGTCGAACGTGAGGAGTAAGCGTCCGTCGGCGAGGGCGCGCTCGAGGATCCGCTCGTCCGAGCTCCCTGGAGCGTCCGTCCGGATCCAAACGACGTCGTGGCCGGCCTTGCGGAGCGCAGCGACGGCGACACCCGGCACGTTCTCGTCAGCGAGCAGCTGCACCCTAGCCGGTGGCTACGGGAAAGACGCGTTCCGATTCCAGGCGCTCGGCCGCGTAGGCGAGACAGGCCCTGACGTCGTCCTCGGTGAGCCCCGGGTAGTTCTCGAGGATCTGCTTCGCGCTCCAGCCACCGGCGAGCAGTTCGAGCACGAACTGGACGGAGATGCGTGTCCCGCGGAGGATCGGCTTGCCCACGAGGACGGCGGGATCCACGACGATTCGCTGATGCCAGTCCATTCCGCAAAGGATAGCGCGGAACGGCCCGGCAGCGGCAACGGCCCTCGCAGGCTCCTTCAGGCGACCAGAAGAAGGCGCCGGCGTACGACTGTTGCGAACCCGGTCGGGGTCACCAGCGTCGCCTGTCAGAAGTTCGGCCGCATTTGCCGTTCCAGGACTTGGGCCGGTAGGACCAGCTGAACGGCTCCGCTCCGTCGTTGAACCAGAGCATGTGGTCGTAGATCTGCGCGCACCCGTCGTCGCACGAGGAGAACGAGCCGCGGGAGATCACCCGGCGCTGCAGGAGCGAGAAGGCGCATTCGATCTGGTTGAGCCAGGAGGCGTGCGTGGGCGTGAAGTGCTGGGTCCAGCGCGGGTGCTCGTCGAACCACTCGATGACCTCCGGGGTGTCGCGCATCGAAAGGTTGTCGTTGACGATGTGCCGGCGGCCACTCGGGTAGGCCAGGTCGAGCAGGTCGATGAAGGTCGAGGCGTCGTGGTCCTGCGAGAGGAAGCCGAAGAGCCTGCCGTGTCGGACGTCGAAACCGCCCATCAAGCAGAGCGTCCCGCGACGGATGTATTCGAACTCGCGTCGAACGGGCTGGCCGGGCGACATCGCGATGTCTGGGTGCCGGCGTTCCAGCATCTGGATGCGAAGAACGGCCTCGTGCGGCGCTGGTGGGTGCGGACGTGGAACGTCGTGGTCGGCGACGCGCTCTAGAACTGCGCGTCTGGACGGGCGTTGCCTGCAACTTCTGACGAGCCTGGGACACCGGAGCGACGCGCGTCACTACCCTTAGTGTTTGACGTACACTTCATCAGGGTGTATACGATACACTATGAGGTTGGAGGACTTCCCGCATCCCTCCCTGACGGTCGACTGCGTTGTCTTCGGCGTCACCATCCAGTCCGGACGGCCGGAGCTGCGTGTGCTGCTCGTCGAGCGAGGGGAATCGCCGTTCGAAGGGGCGCTGGCGCTGCCCGGCGGGTTCGTACGCATGGGCGAGAGCGTTGACGACGCCGCTCGACGCGAACTGCGCGAGGAGACGGGGGTCGAGAGGCTGTTCCTCGAGCAACTCTACACGTTCGGATCGATCGGTCGCGACCCTCGCGGCCAGGTCGTATCGGTCGCCTATTACGCGCTCGTGAACCTGGTGAACCACACCCTGCAGTCGGGCACCGACGCGCGCGCCGCTCGTTGGGTGCCGGTCGACGAAGCGCGCGGCCTCGCGTTCGACCACGACCTGATCCTCGCGACCGCGCTCGCGCGCTTGCGAGCAAAGGTGCGCTACGAGCCGATCGGATTCGAGATGCTGCCCGATCGCTTCAAGCTCTCGCAGCTCCAGGCGCTCTACGAGGCAGTGCTCGGCCGGCGACTGGACAAGCGCAACTTCCGCAAGCGCTTCGTGGCGATGAGCCTTCTGGCCGATGCGGGCGAAGAGCGAGACGTCCCCCACCGGGCGGCGCGCCTTTTTCGTTTCGACCGGCGGCGCTACCGGACGCTCCGTAGCCACGGGTTCGGTTTTCGGATTTGAACGGGGGAACGTGAGACTCGCCGTCGAGCGTTACACGCAGCAGCGGGAGATGTGGCCTTCCGCGGGAAGGCACGTCCTGGCACAGTTCGACGAGGCGAGCGTCATCGTCTACCAGGCGTACCGACCCGAGATCGGGCTGGACGCCGCCACGCGGGGCCGCTTCGGCGGCAGTTTCTCACTGTCCCGGATGAGCTGGGTGAAGCCGAACTTCCTGTGGACGATGTTCCGCTCCGGATGGGGAACGAAGCCGGGCCAGGAAGTCACGCTGGCCATCCATCTGTGCCGCGATGCATTCGACGAGATCCTGAGGCAAGCCGTCCCCTCGACCCACTCCGAGTCCTCGGGCGAAACGGTTGCGGAGTGGAAGCAGAGCCTGCTTCGTTCCGATGTCCGGATGCAGTGGGATCCGGACCATGATCCATCGGGGCGGCGCGAGGCGCGTCGCGCAATCCAGGTCGGTCTACGCGGCGCCGCGCTCCGTGCCTACGCCCGCGAGTGGATCCTGGAGATCGAGGACGTTTCCGGATTCGTCGCAGAGCAGCGCCTGCATGCCTCCGAAACGGGCTGGCCGAACCTGGTCGTGCCGCGAGAGGAGGTCTACTCGGTGAACAGCCTCGAGGTGGCTCGTCGCCTGGGGCTCGGGCAGGTGAACGAATGAGGACACTTGCGCTGCTGGATACTCCGCCGCAGGAAGATCCGCCCGTCTCCGCGGGGAGTGCCGCGTACCACGTGACCGTGCTGTCGAACTTCGCGCGAGGCTACGACAAGTACTCGGGGGCCTACTCGAAGCGCGGGATCCCCGAGAGCACGTTCCCCGACCGGTTCTTCCTACTCGACCGCAGGGACCTCGGCATCGGTATCGCGAAGGCGTCCGGCCTGCTCGAAAAGCTCGGCCTGCCCGGCGATGGATTGATCGCGCTGGAGACCCGCGTATTGGGCGAGGTCCTTCGCCCCAACGCGCGGACCGGCCTGGGTCGGTATCTGCAGAGCCCGGAGATCCATCTGACCCGTGTTCACGGAGTCACCACGAACGGAGCGCTGGTTCCCTGGTCCGTCGAGGACGCGATGGCGATGGCCCTGCGTGTCCTGCACCCGAATCTGCTCGCGTACGAAGTGCTTCGGCCGCGCAGCGTGTCGCTGCTGCCCGTGGCGCGGGGTTGTCAGGCACGCTGCGCCTTCTGCTTCTCGCGGGCGTCGATCTCGGCCGACCAGGCCTCGGGCACACTCGACGTCGAGTCGGCCACCTTCGCCCTGGGCGTGGGCCGTCGTCGCGGCGCGGAGCGGGCGGTCGTCACCGGCGGTGGAGACCCGGGGCTCTTGCCGTTTCCACGCCTTTTGACGCTGGTTCGCGCCTGCGCCGACCAGTTCCCGCACAAGACGGTCCTCATCACGAACGGCGCGTTCCTGGCGTCGCTCGACGAGGTCGCGCGTCACGACGCACTACGTGCTCTCGCCGACGCGGGTCTGACCATCCTCTCCCTCTCCCGGCATCACCCGGACGTCCCCGCAAACGCCGCGATCATGGGTCTGGACGTTGGGACGGAGCGCGTCCTCGCGAGCCTGGCGGCGATCCGGTCGCGAACGCTGCGCCCACGCATCGTGACCGTGATGCAGCGAGGGGGCGTCGAGACGACCGAGGGTCTCGACGCGCTGCTGCGCTGGACGGCCGAGAGGGGCGTGGACGAGCTGACCCTCAAGGAACTCTACGTTTCGACGAGCGAGGAGTCCGTGTACCACGACCGGAAAGCGAACCGGTGGTCGCGCGACCACCAGGTCCCCCTTTCTTTGGCCACTCGGTGGTTCGCCGAGAAGGCGTGGCCGCTCCTCCACCGGTTGCCGTGGGGTGCGCCGATTCACCAGGCGACGGTCAACGGCGTAGAGACGCGAATCGCCGCCTACACGGAGCCGAGCCTGTTGTGGGAACGGACGGCGGGCGTGGCGAGGAGCTGGAACGTCCTATCGGACGGCGCCTGCTACGCGTCGCTGGAGGACCGCGCAAGCCGGATCGTGCTCCGGTGAACTTCGAAGCGTTCAAGGCCCGGACTCGCGACCTCCTCGCTTCCGATCGCGGAACGCGCCTCCTGCGTCTCGATTGCATGAATCCGGCGAAGGCGCTCGCGAGCATGAGGACGGTGCTTCCTGAGCGCCCGCGCCCGAGCTCGATCCGCGAGGTCGAGGCGTCGTGGCGCGCACTCTTCGGTCTCGCAGGAATCGACGCGCCTGTCGTCGTGTCGACCGGCGTGCGACCGCTACTCGCTCGACTGTTCTCCCTCCTGGCACGGGAAGGGCGTCGACTGATCGCTCCGCAAGATGTGTATCCCGCCTATCTGCAGACGGCTTCCTCGGTGGGCCTGCCGATCACGACGTTCGCCACCGTACCTGCGCCCGAGTTTCCGAGGGGCGGGTCGGGGCCCGAGGTCCTGCTGGTCCCCGAGCCGTTGGTGCCACTCGGACGCGCACTCGCCCCTGCGGAGTGGTCGTCCATCTCGGCATGGCTCGCAGGAGATCCGCGGCGACTTCTCGTGCTCGACTGCGTCTACACGTTCGAAACGAGATTCCCGCCGTTGGCGCAGACGTTGCTCGGCGACGGGCGGACTATCGTCGTCCATTCGCTTGCGAAGAGCTTCCTCCAGCCCGATGTCGCGGGCTTCATGCTCGGGCCGCGTCGCGTGCTGGAGGGGCTCGAGCACGACATCGGCAGCGCGCAGCTCGCCGCGGCGGCCCACATCCTGTCCGAGGGACCGGATCTCCCGGTACGCCTTGCTAGGACGTTCGCGGAGCGCTGGGCGCGGCTCGAAGAACATGCGGGCTGCCACGCGCCGGCCACCGGGTACTTCGCCATCGTGCCGTCCCCGTTCGAGGAGCTTCTTGCACGAGGCTGGCTCGCAGTGCCCGGCAGCGTGTTCGGGGCTCTCGATTCGCGTTGGTGTGCCGTGACGTGCTTGCTCGAGGGAGAGCCCGCGTGAACGCAGACGTCGAGACGGTCGTCCTCTATCGCCCGGTCGGCGAGAACGAGCTCTCGCTCATCCGAGCCTCCGGCGACCGCGCATTCCCCCCTCGATTGCCGGAGCAGCCCATTTTCTACCCCGTCGTCCACGAGGCCTACGCGATCCAGATCGCGCGTGACTGGAACGCCAGGAACGGCAGGCGCGGCTACGTCACGCGATTCCGGGTGCGAGCGGCGTTCATCGCTCGCTACGAGCGGCGCGTCGTCGGCTCCTCGTTGCACGAGGAGTACTGGGTACCGGCTGAGGACCTGCCGGCTTTCAACGATGCCATCGTCGGCACGATCGATTTGATCGCCGAGTTCCATGGCTAGTCGCGACCCGCCTGGTAGAACGGGAATCGGCGGCCAGACGTTCCTCGCGCGAAGACCGGAGCTCTGGCGGCGTCTGTTTCCTTTGGACCCTCGCAAGGCACGTTTTATCGCCACCGCCATAGGGGGACGTTCGCGGCGCGTGTTGGACGTAGGCTGCGCGACCGGGGAGCTTTGCGGCGCCCTGGCTGCCTCGGGGCTCCGACCGACGGGGGTCGACTTGAACCCGTGGTTCGTCGAGGCGGCGAAGGTGCACTTCCCGAACTTGCCCTTCCGTCGCGCCGACATGCGGTCGCTTCCGTTTCGCGCACGCTTCGACGGGCTCGTCTGCATGGGGTCGACGTTGCTCTACGCCCTATCGAACCACGACCTCCTGCGGGCACTGCATTCCTTCCGGCGCGCGCTGCGGCCGGGCGGCTGGCTCTTGCTCGACGTCCTCAACGCGAGTGCGCTCATCGCACGGCAGGTGTTTCGGCGGCGCTCGGTCCATCGGTTTGCGGGCGACATCACCGCGGTCATCCGGCATTCCTTCGATGCGCGGGGGCAAGCGCTCACGGAGCAAGTTACGTGGAGCGTCGGTCGCGAGCGACACCGAGATCCGGCCACGCGGCTGCGGCTGCTGTTCCCGATGGAGGTGAGGCTCCTATTGGAGAGCGTTGGCTTCGAGGACGTCTCGCTACTGGGCGACTTCCGCCGCGGGGCGATCGCGCTTCACGGGCGCCGGATGATCGCGATCGCCCGCAAACGGGGGACCCGACGCGTGTGACGAGCGAGCATGCGCCTCCGCCTCACGCGACGAGATTCAGACGCCGGCGCACGACTGTTGCGAATCTCGTCGGGGTCACCTCTGTTTCATTACTAGTTTCACTGGTTGCGGAAATGCTCGTGGGCCGTCGCGTCAACTCGTCTCGCCCGCGTGCCGCAGGACGAGCGCTTCGTGCTCGGGGTCGATCCCGAAGCCCAATCTCTTCAGGCCGTCGAGCAAGGGTCGGAGCGTCCCCACCAGACCTCGCTGTCGCGCGCGGAGCAGGACGGCCGGAAGTCGGGCGACACGAAGGCCGAGATCCATCGCGTGACGCGCGGCGCGGGGATCGTCGATGAGCAGCAGCGCTGTCCCGATCTCCGTCCCGAGACAGATCACCTCGGTCTCGCCCGCCGCGATACCGAAGAGCCGGACGAGCCGTCGCACGCAGGCTCTCGATCTCGGCCGTCGCTTCGTGACCCAGCCGTGCGCGGCTGCCTCGCGCGTTTCCGAGGCGCCCGGTCTTCCGCGACCCTCGACGACGACCTCGCGCCACACGGCGGGCGGGACGACGACCGTCCCGAACAAGGAGCGGAGGAGCGAGAGGTGCCCGATCCCGGAGAGCCCGATGAGCGCCGTGGAGTCGGCGACGACCTCACGCTTCATGCCTTCGTCGAACCGCCCTCGACTTCGAACTCCCGCACCGCTTCGACCTGGCGCCGGAGCTCGGCCTCGGTGAGACCGGGGATCGTGATGCGACGGCTTGCAAGAAGGTCGAAGAATCGCCGACGGGTCAGCCGCAGGATCTTCGCCGCGTAGCCCGCCGTGATCACTCCCTCCCGGTAGAGCTCCACCGCGGTGTTCTCCAGAGCCCGCTTGGCCAGACGCCTCCGGTCGAACTTCTCGACACCGCTCGGCAGGGGAATCGCGGGAAGGTGCAGGCGTTCGCTCGCCATGACGTTCATCCTAGGCCGCCGGGCGCGGCGTGTCGAACCTCGGCGCCTCTCACGCCACGAGATCCAGCCGCCGGCGTACGACTGTTGCGAATCTCGTCGGTTTCACCAACCGCAGCGGTCGAGACCTCCGAGGTCTTCAATCGGGTGCGCCACGCGAACGAGGCGTAGGCTCGCGGCGCTCAGCCGCCGGCAGACTGGCGCGCATCGAGGCGGCCGAGGCAGCAGTGCTTGAACTTCGAACCGCCGCCACAGGGGCACGGATCGTTGCGACCGGGCGTGCGCGCGGTCCCCAGCAGGATCTCGGCGTGGACGACGTCGGCCGCGTCGAGCTCGACCTGATCTTGCGTGTCGGTATCCATCCCGCAGAACGTCCATCCGTCTTCTTCCGCAGCCAGGGTCTCCGCACGGATGCGCCAGGGTGTGCCGTCGGCATCCTGTAGGACGACGTCCGCCCGCAGCTGTACGGCGCGATCGAGGAGCGCGACGACCAGCGGGTCGGCCTCGGCGCACGCCGCCGGATCGTCCTGCACGAGAAGACCCGATCGCAGCTTCGGGAGCCTCGCGCGCGTGCGTCCGCCGGGCGGCACCCCTGCACGCGCCTCCGCGATCCGCGCCGCACGGACCGCATCGAGGCGGGCGGGCGGGATCGACAGGCCGAGCGGCGTCTCGGGCTCCAGGTAGCTCGCCGGGAACGCGCCGTCGCCCTCCTCTCCCTCGCGCGGCCCGAGACCGGACCTGGAGAGCGCGGCCCGCACCGCGCCCTCGTGCTCGAGATCGGCCGCGAGAACCGCCGGCGCGACGGATCGAACCATCTCCCCCAGCTCCGCCCGGGCGCGCGCCGCGATCCTCTCGTCGTCGAACCGCAGCAGGAGCGCGCGCTCGATCGTGACGTGACCGACTTCGCCGGCCCAGTCCCGTACGGCACGCGCGACGTTGTCGGGCACGCCGCTCGCCGAGGCCGCCGCCAGGCGCGGGAGGACCCGGTCCGGCGTCAGGCCCGCGCGGGCAGCGCGGCGCACGGAATCGGCTGTGATCGCGTAGGTCGCCGCGGCGTCGGCGCGGCGGAGCTCGCAGATCCGCGCGAGCAGGAGCAGGTCCGCGAGGGGCGCATCCCGCGGCGCGATCACCTCGAAGTTCGCCTGCGCGTAGATCCGTCCTCCCCCCGCTTGCGCGCGGAGCGACGCCGCCCACCCCGGACGGAGCCGATGGTGCCGATGCCCGCCGAGCTCCCGCGTCTCGGCCTCCGTCCAGGACAGGCGTTCGCGAATTCCCCTCCACTGCGCGTCGGCCGTCTTCCACGGATTCGCCCCGCGCGTCCGGAACTGCAGGCGCCAGGGCCGCGCGAACCGTTCCTCCGGAACCCACGCGCCGGCTGCCGCGACGATCGTCCGCCACTCGAAGCTGTTCCAGCGCGCGAGGAGCGCGCGGCGCGTACGCGCCATCGGAGATAGCTCCGCGAACGCCTCCGCCGCCTGCCAGGAGATCCGCGCCCGCTCGCCGGCGCGGTTCGACAGGCCCAGCGCGGTCAGCCTGCGGCGCGCGTCCTCGGCGTCGGCGATCGACGAGCCGAGGAGGGCCGCCATCTTCTCGGCGGCCTTCTTGTACAGACGGTCGCCCGTCAACCTCGGCTGCAGGGTCTCGATCGCAGACAGCGTGACCACGATCTCGAACGTCGGGTCCGCGGCGGACGCCTCTTCGGGACCATCCGGCGGCCGGTCGAATGGCTCGGTCGCAGCGAGCAAACCGCCCAGCTCGTCCTGCAGCGCCTCCCGAAACGGCTGCAGCACGAACATCTCGTGCGGCGCCTCCGGGTCCCACGGGTGGCGCGACTCGAAGAGGAGGTGTCGCCTGGCGATCTCGTTGGTCGCATCGGCCCACGCGGCTCCCACGAGCCGCGTGGCCTCGCCCTCGAAGATCGCGGCGTTCGCGACCCGCGGGACCTCGACGAGCATCGCGAGCAGGGCCTGTGCAGCCGGCGACAGGCCCTCCACCAGCTTCGCCCCCGCCTCCGGCTCCCCGAGAAACGCGCCGAGTCGCACCGCGGCGTTCTGCGAACCCGGGCCTACCCAGAACGCGGCGACGGGCTCGAGCGCCCGGGCCTCGACGTTGCGCAGGAGCCACTCCGTGCGATTCACGGCGCCGCTTCCTCCGGCTCCGCCGCGGCCTCCGGCAACTGCGGCGGGTCGTCCTCGCCGACCCAGGTCCAGTCCTCGATCGCGTACGCGTACCCCTGCTCGGCGAGGAAGATCTGTCGGTTCAGCGCGAACCCCTGCTCCGGGCTGTCCCGGCTCACGAGGGAGTAGAACGTCGCGACGCGGTCCTTTGGCCGCAGCACGCGCCCGAGACGCTGCGCCTCCTCCTGCCGCGAACCGAAAGCGCCGGAGAGCTGGACGAGCACGCTCGCCTCGGGCAGGTCGATGGAGAGGTTCGCCACCTTCGACGCGACGAGGACCCGCACCTCCCCTCGCCGGAACGCGTCGTAGATCCGCTCTCGCTCGGGGTCCGAAGTTTCACCGGTCACGATCGGCGCGCGCAATCGGTCGGCGATCGCATGAACCTGACGCCGGTACTGCCCGACCACGAGGATCCGGTCGTTCGGGTGCGACTCCACGATGGTGCGCGCCACCTCCAGCTTGCGCGGGTTCTCCGCGGCGAGCCGGTACGCCTCGGTACGCTCCGTCGCGCCTGCGATCGCGAGGCGCAGGGACTCGGGCATGTCGACACGGACCTCCACGCAGGCCGCCCTCGCGATGAACCCGCCCTCCTCCATCTGCTTCCAGGGAGCGTCGTACCGCTTCGGGCCGATCAGCGAGTAGACGTCCCCTTCCTTGCCGTCCTCCCGGACGAGTGTCGCAGTCAGCCCCAGCCGCCGCCGTGCCTGCAGGTCCGCGGTCACCCGGAATATCGGCGCCGGCACCAGGTGCACTTCGTCGTAGACGATGAGGCCCCAGTTCTCGCGGTCGAAGATCTCCCAGTGCGGGAAGCTCTCGCCTTTCTTTCGGATGAGCATCGAGTAGGTCGTCACGGTGACGGGCCTGATTCGCTTGCTGCGGGCCGTGTACTCGCCGACGTCCGACTCCGCGAGCGTGGTCTTGTCTACGATCTCGCGAACCCACTGGTGGACCGCGGCCGACCCGGTGCACAGGACGAGCGTCCGGGTCTTGAGCTTCGCGAGCACCGAGAGCGCGACGACCGTCTTGCCCGCGCCGCACGCGAGGACGACCGTGCCGTGCCCGGACGCGACGAACGCCTGCGCGGCCTCTTCCTGGTACGGGCGGACCGCGAACGGGCGGCCGCCGAGCGTCCGATCGCGCAGCGAGACCTCGAGCGCCTCGCCCTGGGCGTAACCGGCGCGGTCGTCCACCGGCCAGCCGGCGGCGAGCAGCGCCTGCTTGACCGCGCCGCGCTTGTCCGCGGGCACCGAGAAGGCGTCCTGCTCCCTCGCGCCGACGACCTCGCCGACTCGCCGCGACGCCGCGATCTCGGCGGCGGTCGCACCGTCGGCCGCTCGCAACACGAGGCCCTCGCCGGACTTCTCGAGCACCAACCGGCCGAAGCGCCCCATCGCCGAGCGAATCTCGTGGACGACGTTCGCCGGCAGCGCGTACTTTGAGAAGCGTTCCAGCGCGCCAACCACGTCGTCCGCCGTCATCCCCTGCCCCGCCGCCTGCCACAGCGACAGGCTGGACAGCCTGTAGGTGTGGACGTGCTCGGGGCTCTTGACGATCTCGGCGAAGCGCGAGAGCGCGTCGCGCGCGGCCACGGCGTCCGGCGCGGCCGTCTCGAGAAGGACCGACCCGTCGGACTGCACGATGAGGGGCGCGTCGGAGCGGGGCAACCCAGGGCTCATACCACGAGGCGTTATCGGTCGGATCAGGCGATCGGTTGCGGATCATTCGTCGGCCCGCGGCGCTACCCGTTCTCTACGGGATCGACGTGGAAGATGGTCTCGGTCGCGGCACACTGGCCGGCGGTGCAGGTCGCCTCGACCACGCGGAACGCGTCGATCGCCTCGTGGTGGTGGAACGCCCCGCAGGTCTCGAGGTGTGCCAGTGCGCGCGCGTCGAGCGCCGGGGCGTCGCGCGCGGCGACGACCTGCGCGTATTCCCGATCCGGATGTCCCGGCCCGGTGACCACCGCGCAGTCCGCGTCGTTGGAACACCCGGCCGAGCGCCGCGACGCTTCCATCGCCTCGAGTGTCGCGCCGCGCTCTCTGGCGCACTCGGACGTCTCGCGCCGGCCGCCCGTCGGCGACGCCGACACGGGAGGTCCTGCGGGCGTGGCGGGTTCTTCAGGCGCCGCCGACGTCGCCCCCAACGCACACGATGCGATCAGCGTCATCAGCGCGACCGGGAGGCCCGGCCTCGTGATGGATCGGGCGCCGCACGGTGCCCGTGGGGGACGAGAAGCGGCCGTCACCGGCACGCAACCTTCTCGCCGTCCGACCGATAACGGTCGGCGAGGAGAGCGCCATGAAGCGTATCCGGAGCCGCAACCTGCCGTGCCCCTGTGGAAGCGGACGAAGGCGCAAGCACTGCTGCCCGGCGGGACCGTCGCTGGCCGAAATGCACCCCGATTGCGAGCTGTGCGCCCTGGCCTCTCGGGGCGACCTCGAGACCTACGAGGTGCCTATGGAGGGCGGCCCTTCCTTCTTCGTGACGGTGCTGCCGAGCACGAAACACTGAGGCCGTTCAGACGTGCGTCAGGTCGTACGTCCAGCGGCCGACGGGGTTCTTGCGGCGCGACAGCGAGAAGGTCTTCGCGAAGACCGCGCTCGGCTGGGGGGCTCCAGCGGGCGCGGCGGGGCGGTAGTCGTCGCCCTCGAGAACCAAGATCTCGAAGCGCAGGTCCGGTCCCCGGGCGTCGACGATCCAGTACTCGGGAATCCCTGCCTTTCGGTACGCCATGCGCAAACGGATCAGGTCCTTACGGACGGAGGAATCGCTGACGACCTCGACGACGACGTCCGGAGCGCCCTCGATCTCGATCCACTCGTCGTCCCGGTTCGCGCGCGGGTTCAGGCGAAGGCGGCCGGACTGGAGCGTCGCCCAGGTGACGAACGTCAGGTCGGGCTCGGTGCTCACGCCGGCCGGCGCGTTCGTGAAGAGGCAGCCGTCTGCGTAGGTTTCCCCGAGCTCCCGGGCAACCGCAACGAACGCGCTCGTGAGCTCGGTCTTGACCTTGTTGTGGCTCTCGATGGACTCGGGGCTCATCTCGACGAAGACCTCGCCATCGATCCAGCTGGCGTGCACTCCCTCGGGGAACTCGTCGGACGTGACCCAGGCTCGGAAGCCGTCGTGGTCGAACGCGGACTCGGGGATGCGCAGCCGGTCTCCCTCGAAATGGATCGCGCGTTCGTGCGACATCGACTCCGAGCGTAACACGTCATTCGTGGTCCAGGACGCGGCGCTCCAGCTCGCGACGCAGGCCGGTCTCGAACGCGCGGCGATCCGGGCCCTTCATCTCGCGCAGGTGCGCGCGTTCGGCGGGGTCGAGGCCTACCCAAACGATCCGGGCGCGCTCGATGCCTTCGCGCTCGCCGCGACGGTCCGGCGTGGGACCGGCCGTACCGCGCGTCAGGGCCGTCATCTCGTCCGCGTAGCCATGCGCGTAGTTCATCTCGATCGCGAGCGAGCGGGCGTCGCGATGTGCCATCGCCGTACCGAAGACGCCCTCTCCTGCGGCGAGGACCACGGCCGCGGGCCCGGACGCTCCGTGCGCCGCCACCCCGGCGATCTCGAGCATCTCGACCGCCGTCACGGCCCCGCCGGCGACGGTCAACGTCGACGAGTGCCAGTACTCCGGCCGCGTGGCGCCCGAGGCCGCGGCGACCGTGACCGGCGAGGGCGCCGCATCGGGGTCGAGGACCATCGCGATCTGCTCGCGGCGCCGGGCGGCGGGCAGATCGAGCTCGCCATCGAGCGCCATGCGACGCAGCCGGTCGACGCCGCCCGCGTCGAAGTCGGGGGAGCGCTCCAGCGCCGAGAGGACGTCCTCGCGGGCGGCGAGCTGCATGGAGCGGAACTCCTCGGACCCGGCAAAGGCGTCGAGGGCCTCCTGGGTCTCCTCGTCCGCCCCGCGCCGCTGCACGAGGTCGGCGATGCGCTGGTCGACGCTTCTCTGACTGGTCGTGATGGGGTCGGGGGTGCGCAGGTCTCTGTCGTCGTCGATCCGGCTCATGGGCAGTTGCTCCCTTCGCCGTTCGTTATCGGCCAGCCGGGCGAAAGGTTGCTCAGGCTCGGACGATCTTGACGTTGAAGTCGGCGGTGCCGAGGGCGGCCCAGAGCCGAACCCACAACATCAGGTAGCACTCGACCCCACGCGAGGTGGTGATGTCGCCGAGATCCACGACGGACTTCCACCCGAATCCGCGCAGGATCTCCGTGACGCGCGCCTTGGCTTCACGGTCGTTGCCGCTGACGAAGACGTCGTGATCGCCCGGGAGGCGAGCGGGGTCGACCATCACGGCCGCGCTGATGGTCGAGAGGGTCTTGACGACCCTGGTCTCGGGGAACGCCGCCTGGATCCGCTCCCCGAGCGAATCGGTGTTCCCCGCGAAGAGGCTCGGGGTCCCCCCCTTGGAGAAGTCGAGCGGGTTCGAAAGGTCGAGGAGGATCTTCCCGCGAAGAGACTCGGCACCGGCGGCACCTAGCGCATCGAGGCTCGCCTCGCCCCTGGTGCAGTTGAAGACCACCTCACCGAACGCGGCGGCGTCGGCGAAGTCCCCGTGCGACGCTGCGGCTCCGGCGGCCTTCGCCCAGGCGGCCGCCTTCTCGTTGGCGGCGTCGCGCGCGCCCATCTTCACGTCGTGCCCGAGGGCAACGAGCTTGCCGCCGATCGTCTGACCCACCCTGCCGGTTCCGAGGACGCCGATCTTCATGGGAGAGCCTCCTAGCGCCGTCGACGGGCCGCCGCAAGGACGTGCACGCTCCGCGTATGAGGGGGATGATCTGGACGATCCTGACTGCGTCGGTCTGTGGCGGGAGCACGACATCGGTGCCTGCCGACGACGCGGGGCCGGACGCCGACTCCGATACGGACGGGGACTCCGACGCCGATACGGACTCGGACTCGAAGACGGGAACCGGAACCGGAACCGGCGAACCGGAGTGCACCGAGGACAGCTGCGACTGCTTCGGCTGCAGCTGCAACCTGGACGGTGCCTGCGATTGCTCCGGCAGCGGGTGTCTGATGCAGTGCGACGATGGGATGCGCTGCGAGTGTGCGAACGGCTGCTCCATCCAGTGCGCCGCCGGATCGGAGTGCAACTGCGGGTTCGGGTGCAACTTCCAGTGCAGCGCGGGAGCGACCTGCGTTTGCGACGGGGACGGCTGCGTCTTCGATTGCGCGGACGGGGCGGACTGCCGCTGCAAGGGTGTCGGCTGCGTCGGGCTGTAGGGTCAGTCCCGCGTCAACTCGAGCACGTACTGGAACTCCAGGAACTCGTGGGTCCGCGCAATCCGCAGGCCGGCGTCCGTCACTTCCCGTTCGACCTGCACGCGCGGGAGCTTGTGCCCCGGGGCGGGACCGACGGGAAGGTCGCCGTCGCGGAACTCGACGACGGCGATCCGTCCACCCGGCGCGAGGGCGAGGGCGAGCGTCCTCATGAGCTCGCGGCGAATCGGGTCCGCGACGTGGTGGTAGGTGTCCACGACGAGAATCACGTCGTACGTGTCGTCCTCCAGCGCGGGGTCCGTCGGCTCGCCGCGCCGCAGCTCGACGCGCGTCAGGCGCTCGCGCTCGACGCGACGCCGCGCGAGCGCAAGCAGGTCCGGGTCGATGTCGGTGCCGACGACGTGGCCGGTCGGACCGACGGCGCGGTCGAGGTACGGCAGCAGGTAGCCCGACCCCGTGCCGAAGTCCGCGACGACCGATCCCTCGTGCACGCCGACGGCCTCCACGAGCTTCGCGGGCTGCTGCCACCTGTCCCTGTCCGGGTGCTCCATGCCCGCGGCGTACTCGTCGGTCGGGACGGAGCGCCCGGTGCGGTCCGACGGGTGGCCATAGCGCGCGCCGTGGTAGCGCGCCGGAGCGCAGGCGAGGACGAAGAGGAGCGCGATCACGGCTCGCGGCACAGGACGAACCAGTGGTCGAGCGGACGCTCGCGCCGGTACGCGGCGCCTATCGAGACGTGCGCCGAGACCCGCCGCATGAAGTCGCGCGTGGCGCGGTACACGAAGAACTGCAGGCCGTGCGTGTTCGGGACGACCTTCGGCCAACCTTCGGGGACCGGGCCGTCGGGGACCTGGAAGTAGTCGATCACGACCGCGCCTCGGGCCTCCCAGTCCCGTCGGCCGGAGGTCGGCTGCGCGACGAAGTATCCGGGGCCGATGAAGGCGCGGGACGGCGCCTGGTTGAAGCCGAAGAGTCGGGCCGTGCCGTCCGCGGGCCGGCAGAAGTGCTTCTCGAAGTGCCGGTGCGGGCGTGGCAAGGGCAGCGTGTTGCGCCCCTGGTGGCGCACGGTGAGGCCATGGGCGACGTTCGCCGGTACGAAGTGATCGAGCGAAATCGGCGGCGAGTCGGCGGCACGCTCCCACAGGGCCTTCTGGCTGGCGCGGTCGAGGGTGAAGACGGCAGCCTGGCGGTCCGCGGGGGAAAGGCCGTCGAGCAGGGCCGCGACCCGGGTGATCGCGGCCCCCGAGTCCAGCAGCGACCGGAGCTCTGTAGGGGCCAAGTAAGCCTCCCGTAACCGTTTTCGCCCCTAGCCTGTCACGTGGAGGAACCCATGGCGATGACACGGCTGCGCACGCTTGCCGTCCTTCTCGCTCCCGCGGTGGCGGGATGCATGTGCGCGCCCGGCGACGGGCTCGTCGGATCGGGCGACGACGCCCACGGCGGCGACGTGCCAGGCGACGACGACGCGAACGATCCGGGAGGCGGACCGGGAGGAAGCGGACACGGCGACTGCGTCGGCATCGACTGCCCGGAGCCGTTCGATCCCGAGGGGAACGGCGCTCAGGGAGTCGTGCAGACGCCGGAGGGCGGGCTGACCCTCGACGGGGAAAGCGCGGTGCGTAACCACGTCATCTGGATCGCCAACAGCGAGGAGGGGACCGTCTCGCGGATCGACACGCGCCTGCGCCAGGAGGTCGGGCGGTACAGGACCGGGCCGTCGTCGTCGACGGACCCGTCGCGCACGACGGTGAACCCGAACGGCGACGTCGTCGTAGCGAACCGTGACGTGACGGGCGCGGCGACGAAGTACTACGCGGATTGCCCCGACGTGGACGGCGACGGCGTGGTCGAGACCTCGACGGGCGCGGCGGACGTCTACGGGTGGATGCAGGACGAGTGCTTCGCGTGGACGACGCCGGTCGGCGCCGGGGCGCGGGGCAGCGGGTTCGAGGTGCGGGTCGGGCTCGACGGCGTGGTCGAGGAGTACGTGTGGGTGGGCGCGTACAGCCGCCAGGAGATCTGGGAGCTCGACTCGGCGACGGGCGAGAAGACGGGGCGGATGATCGAGCCGGTCGTCCCCTACGGGCTCGCGATCGGGCCGAATCACCGGCTGTGGACGTTCGGTACGCGCCAGGACGACGCCGGGGCCTTCGGGGCGTCCACCGTGAACGTGCTCGTCGAGATCGACACGGACTCGCTCGAGCGAACCGACCACGACATGGAGAACTTCTGGTACGGGATCACGGTCGATCACGAGGGGCGCGTGTGGGTCGGCGGCGACACCGCCAGGTACGATCCCGAGCGCGACCTGTGGCAGTTCCCGGACGTCCGCGTGAGCGGCGGCGGCATCGCCGTGGACGCCGAGGGGAACGCGTACACCGGCGAGTACGGATGGGGCGACGGCCCGCGCAAGATCGACGCCGAGACGCTCGAGGTGACCGCCATCCCGGGCGACGTCGGCGGCCACGGCTGGGCCGTGGACTTCGACGGCTTCGTCTGGTCGGTGCCGACGCCGGGGACGCAGGCGTTCGTGACCGATCCCGACACGCTCGAGCGCGTGGCGGTCGTCGACGGGCTCGACGGGCCGTACACCTACTCGGACATGACGGGCTTCCAGCTCGTCAACGCGACGAACCCGAGCGGCATCTACCCGCACGTCTTCGAGGGCTGCGGTGCCGGGACGACGATCTGGGACGAGCTGTCGTGGGAGGCTGTGGTGCCCCCCGGTTCGTCGATCTCCTTCGCAGCGAAGACGGCGGACGACCTCGTGGCCCTCGCGTCGACGCCGCTCGTCGACCTCGGTTCCGACCCGGCGGACGAGGCGCCCCTTTCGCTCGCTCTCGCCTTCGCCGACGCCGGCGTAACCCCGGGCGCCCTGCTGTATCTGGAGACGACGCTGCGCAGCCTCGACCGGGAAGCCGCTCCAGTGCTCGAGAACCTGAGGGTGACGAAGCGCTGCGAGGAGGAGCTGGAATAGAGAACGCCGTCGAACGAGCCCGGCACCCTCGCAAGGCCGTGGACGTCGTTGCCCGCCCCACCGCGCCGTGGCCTATACCCGATTTCGCCCAGAACCATTGCGTTTTCTGGCCTGGCCTCCGCGCGCAACCGCGTGACCATCCCGGCCCGATCACGGCCACCGAGAGTGTCCAAGCACTTGGACACTCTCCCGCAGGCCCAATCGGCAGCGCCTCGTCGGAAGACCGAAGGAATCGTTTCCATTAGTCTCGAGACCGCGACGGCGGACCGGCATGGATTACGACCAAGGACACATTCCCGAGTCGTACGACGCCGCCCGCGGCTACTCGACCGCGGTGCTCGCGCTCTGGCTCGAACGAATCGCGAGCTGCGCACCACGCGAAACTTCCACGATTCTCGACCTCGGATGCGGTACGGGGCGGTACTCATCGGCGCTGGCGGACCATTTCGGTGCGCATCTCGTGGGGGTGGATCGCTCCGAGCGAATGCTCGGCGAGGCGCGCAAGAAGGGCGCCAAGCGAGTCAACCTCGTGCGCGCTACTGCCGAACACGTTCCGTTGCGCGGCCGCGCGATCGACATGGTCTTCATGTCGATGGTGTTTCATCATTTCCAGCGTCCAGACTGGGCCGCGCGCGAATGCCGTCGCGTCTTGCGTCCGGGTGGCATCGCTTGTCTGCGCGCCGGCACCACCGACCGGATCACGAGCTATGCGTACGTTCCGTTCTTTCCCGAGAGCGAGTCCGTCATGGAGTTCGTCCTGCAGTCTCGTGAGCGCATCGAATCGATCTTTCGTGACGAGGGCTTTGAACTCGTTCGACACGAGCTGGTTCGCAGTCCGCTGGCCGCGAACTGGCGCACGTACGCGCAGAAGATCGCAATGCGGGCCGACTCCATCCTCGCGCGGCTCTCCGATCGCGAGTTCGAGGAGGGGATGCGGAGACTCCACGAGCACGCCGCGGACGCGCCCGAGGAGCCGGTCGCAGAACTCGTCGACCTCTTCGCCTTCCGCCGTCCCTGATCCCCGACGCTTCGTAGCGCGGTCGGAGGAACGCGGGAAGCTGGAACGGAGAACGCCGGCGAACGAGCGACCTCTCCGGGGTGGCTGCGCGGCGCGGCTAGCCCGGAGAGATCGGCCCGTTCGCCGGCGTCCTCGGCCGGCGAACCTCCTCGTCTAGATCAACTCCACTGGCGCGCAGGTCGAGACGCCCGCTCCGGCGATCTGCATGCCCGTGTTCGGCACCACCACCTCGAGCGTCGAGTTCTCGAGGTCCAGCTCGTACACCTTCGAGGCCGGGTCCAGCAGCGTCTGGTGGAAGATGTAGAACTTGCCGCCCCAGAACGCGAACGCCCAGGCGATCGTGTACGAGCCCATGCCCGTCAGGTCGAAGCTCTGGATGAACGACCCGTTGCTCTTGTCGATCTCGCGCACCTGCATCGGGTCGGCGATCGGGAAGAAGCCCCACAGCTCGCCGCGGCCGGTGCCTGTCAGCTCCGGGTGCTCGTTGATGCGGCCGATGTTCGTCACGCCGAAGTCGTCCGGCGGCTGCATCGAGCCGAGGCTCGCCGAGGACATGCCCGGCTCGCCGTCCGCGCCGCCGACGTAGAGCGTGTCCGTCTCCGCGCCGTCGCCGTCCGCTGCGAAGCCCATGCCGTAGAGCCCGAAGCCCGCCGTCGGCGTGTAGTCGATCGCCTCGCAGCTCGCATCCTCGGTGGAAACCTTGAAGAGCTCGCCCTGCGTTCCACCTTCCGGGTTGCGATACAGCACCCACGCATCGCCGTTGCGGTCCACTGACATGGAATGCGGGCGATACCCGCCGGGCGCGGGACACGAGAGCCGTCCGACCGCCTCGAAGGTCCGTGTATCGGGCTTGAAGCGCCAGAAGCTGTCGTCGCTCGAGACCACGTACACCCACTCCGCGCCCTCGGCGCAGTCGCCGCCCGCGCCCTCGCACTCGCCCGTGTCCGTCGCGCCGTCGTCAATCTCGCCGTCGCAGTCGTTGTCCTGGTAGTCGCAGATCTCCGTGTCCGGCAGGACCTGTCCGTCGCAGGTGCTCCACACGCCGCCGTGGCAGCCGCGGATGCCCGCCTCGCACCGGCCGACCCCGATGAGCGCCGGGTCCGCCATGAAGCACTCGGTCGCCTCGGCGCCTTCCGTGCACGGACAGCCCGTCCCGGTGGGCTCCACGTCGCAGTTCTCGCCGCAGCCGGCGAACGTCCCGGGGTCGGTGTCGTCGCAATCGATCCCGTCGCAGCCTTCGCCGACGCCGTATCCGTCGCCGTCGAGGTCGCTGCAGTTTCCGCCATCGTCGTCGCCGCCGCCGCCCGTTGTGCTCCCGGGGGCGCCGCAACCGACCAGCGAAAGGACCGTAAGAAGATGCAGAGCGCGAACCATCATGGGCCTCCTCCTGTGCACTGCCCCCTCAGAGCAACCCCCGTGCCGCATCGCGCGCCGAGCCTTTTCTTGGGGACTTCCGGCACCGGTGGGTCGGACCCGCCCAGGGGGTGCGCGGGAATGGGACGGCCGTGGGCGACGTTGCCCACCCGGAGTGCTCGCCTCCCTTCTGCTGCTGGCCTGTGGCGCGCGCGAACCTCGATCCGTCCAGGCAACGACGCCCGCGGCTTCCCCCGACCTCCTGCCTGACGCCGGTCCGCCGCCGTCAGCCGACCTGTCCGACGCCGAGCTCGGCGCTCTCGTGGTCGCCCTCTCCGAATCCACCGGCGACTTCCCGAGCGACAACCTCGTGTCGAACGAGACGGCGTACCTGGACGCGGCCCCCGCGCTCGCAGAGCTCGCCGGCCGCGCGTACGTCGGCGTGGGCCCGGAACAGAACCTCTCGTACATCGCGATCCACCGGCCTGCGGTCGCGTACGTCGTCGACATCCGGCGCGAGAACTTGCTCTTGCACCTGGCTATCCGCGCGGCGATGGAGGGGGCCGACTCGCGCGCGGCGTTCCTGGCATTCCTGACGTCGCGGGAAGTCCCGGTCGTCGCCCTGGACGCGGCGATCGACGACGTCGCGGAGGCAATCGGAGGCGCGCGACGCTCCGCAGCGCTGCGCGACGCAGCCGTGTCCCGGAGCGCGGCGCTTCATGAGCGGCTGGGGATTCCGCTCGCTCGCCGCGATCGCGCGATGTACGTGCGGATCCACCAGTCGTTCTTCGCAAAGGGGCTGGACCTCGCCTACACGATGGAAGGCAGCGCACGCCCGTACCCGCCGCTGCGGGAGCTGCTCGCGTCGAAGGACCCTTCGGGCCATTTCGGGAGCTTCCTCGCGGACGAGGCGAGCTACCGGTTCGTGCGCGAGTTCGTCGTTGCGAACCGCCTCGTCCCCGTCGTCGGCGACTTCGCCGGCACGCACGCCCTGCGCGCGATCGCGGACGACGTTCGCCGGCGCGGGCTCGTCGTCGGCGCCTTCTACGCGTCGAACGTCGAGGAGTACCTCTTCGACGGACGAGTCTGGCCCGCCTTCGCCGACAACCTGCGAGCGCTGCCCCTGGACGAAAGGTCGATCGTGGTCCGGACGTGGTTCGACCGGGGCCGACCTCATCCACGTCAGCGTCCCGGCCATCGATCGGCGACGCTCACGGCCCCCCTCGCGGCGATGCTCGAGGGCGCCGCGACATCGCCTCCGCGGAGCTACTGGGAGCTCGTGACGCGATAGCCGGGGCAAGGGTAGTCTGACGTCCATGCGGACCCTGCTGCCCCTCTGTTTCTTGCTCGGCGCCTGCGGCTCCCCCTCGGACGAAGACGACGGCGGGGACGCGGATACGGACGCAGATGCGGACGCAGATACGGACGCGGATACCGACGCGGACACGGACGCGGATACGGATTCGGACACGGATTCGGACACGGGCTCCAATACGGAAACGGGATCGGATTCGGAAACGAATTCGGAGACGGTCACCGACACGGGATCGGACACGGATACGGGGTCGAACCCCGACTGCCCGCTCGACGAGCCGGAGGCGTGCGACCCGAAGAGCTTCGACGCGGTCCCGGGCGACGCGGAGGTCGGGGCGTTCTTCGACGAGATCAGCTTCTGCATCGACGCCGACGAGTCCTGCGCGTTGTCACGAGTCGAGGCCTGGGCACCGGGCTTCGACTGCAGTGCGAAGCACGACGGGCGCGAGGCCTGCGGCCCGGGTGAGATCGTTTGCTGGTGGGGGGTCTCGGGAAACCTGACCGAGGCCGACATGGACGCGGTGTGCGACGTCTCGACGCTGGATGAAGTCGGGACGATCTACTTCACGACGTGGCTGTAGGAGGGAACATGCGATCGCTCCTGCTGTTGTTGGCGCTGGCCGGATGCGGCGGCGAGGACTCCGAGTCGGACGGGGCGGACGCCGACACGGACGTCGACGCGGACACCGACTCGGACAGCGACAGCGACAGCGACACCGACTCGGGCACGGGCACTGGCACTGGCACGGGCACGGAGACGGAGAGCGAGACGGTGACGGAAACGGGAGCCGGGAAAGGCGCGGCCGCGGACGTCGCGCGGCGGCTCGGGCTCGACAACCACTTCCTCATCGGGATGGGCAACGATCTCGCGGGCGAGTCCGAAGGCTGGGACCACGACCTCGACGGGGCGTACACGCTCGGGACCACGCTCGATCTGCACTACTGCTACCTGGTGGGGCTGATGGGCGAAGGCGGCTGGCCCGACTGGAACGCGGACGGATCGTTCGTGAACATCATGACGGACTCGGCGGAGCGAAACGGCGTCGTCCCGATGTTCACCCTCTACTCGATGGCAGCCTGGGGCGAGGCGAACATGGACGTGCTGACGGACGACGCCTACATGCAGCCGTACTGGGACGGCGCGCGCCTGATGTTCGAACGGATCGCGCTCTTCGGGGGACCGACGGTCGTACACTTCGAGCCGGACTTCTGGGGGTATGCGCAGCAGCAATCGGGCGGAGATCCGGCGAGCGCCGACGTCCACGTGACGTCGCTCGTCCCGGAGTGCGTCGGGATGTCGGACGACCTCGTCGGGCTGGGGGAGTGCCTCGTGCACCTCGCGCGGACGATCGCGCCGGACGCCGTGATCGGCTTCCACGCGTCGCGCTGGGCGGGCCCACCGGGCGACATGGCGGCTTTCCTGCTCGCGATCGGGGCGGGCGACGCGGACATCGTCGTCGTCGAGACCCTCGACCGCGACGCGGGGTGCTTCGAGGTGGACCCGCGGGACCCGAACTGCACGCGCAACGACGGACCCTGGTACTGGGACGAGTCGAACGTCGCGAGCCCGAATTTCCGCGAGCACCTGGACTGGGCGGAGGCAATCGGCGACGGGATGGGGCTGCCGATCCTGTGGTGGCAGATGCCGTTCGGAGTGCCCTCGGACACGCCGGGCGGGACGCCCGGGGACTACCGCGACAACCGCGTGCGGTACCTGTTCGCGCACCCCGAGGAGTTCGTGGAGGTCGGGGGGCTGGGCGCCGTGTTCGGGACGGGCGCGGGGAACCAGACGTACATCACCTCGGACGGCGGGCAGTTCCAGGACGCCGTCGAGGGCTACTTCGCGGCCCCGGTGCCGCTGCCGTGAGGGCCTTCGCGTTCGCGTTTCTGTGCGGCTGCGGGGCGTCGGCGCCGGCGGCAGGGCCTGTGGCGGCGATGCCCGCGACGGCGGCCCCCTGGGCGCCCACGAGCGTGGCGGACCCGGAGTTCCTGGCGATGTCCGCGAAGACGATGGGATTCACCCTCGGTCGTCCGTCGGCGATCCAGCCGACGCCGGAGGGGGACGCGATCCTGTTCCTGCGCAGCGGACCCGAGAGCTTCGAGCGCGACCTGTACGTGTTCGACGTCGCGACGAAGCGGGAGCGGGTGCTGCTCACGGCGCAGCAGATCCTGCAGGGAAGCGAGGAGCGGCTCACGGCCGAGGAGCGCGCGCGGCGAGAGCGGATGCGGATGACGGCCCGGGGCATCGCGTCGTACTCGCTGTCGGAGGACGGACGCCGGATCCTCGTGCCTCTTTCGGGGCGCCTCTTCGTCGTCGAGCGCACGACCGGCCAGGTCAAGGAGCTGGCCGGAGCGGAGTCGTTCCCGATCGACGCGCGGTTCTCGCCGGACGGGGCGAAGGTGTCGTGCGTTCGGGACGGAGACCTCTACGTCACGGACGTCGCCGCGGGCGCGGAAACGCGACTGACGACGACGGCGGGCGGCACGATCGAGAACGGGCTCGCCGAGTTCGTCGCACAGGAGGAGATGGGGCGGATGCAAGGGTACTGGTGGTCGCCCGATTCGAGGTCGATCGCGTACCAGGAGACGGACACCGCCGGGGTCGAGACGCTCCGGGTCCTCGATCCGACGCACCCGGAGTCGGCGCCGCACGATTCGGCCTATCCGCGGGTGGGCAAGGCGAACGCCAAGGTTCGGCTCGGGGTGTTGCCGGCGGCCGGCGGCGAGACGAAGTGGGTGTCCTGGAACGCGGAGCGGTACCCGTACCTCGCGAAGGTCGTCTGGGAGGAGGAGGCCGCGCCGCTGACGATCCTCGTGCAAGACCGGCGGCAGACGGAGGGAATCCTCTTCGCCGTCGATCCCGCGACGGGCGGGACGTCGCCCCTGCTGACCGAGCGCGATGCCGCGTGGCTGAACATCGACACGGACGTGCCGCAGTGGCTGCCCGACGGCCGGCAGTTCCTGTGGACGACGGAGCGCGGCGGGGCGTGGCAGCTCGAGCTGCGTGCGAGAGACGGGAGCCTCGTGCGCGCGGTGACGCCGCCCGACTTCGGGTACCGCGGGCTGTCGCACGTCGACGAGACGGGGAGGCTCGCCTACGTCGTCGGGAGCCCCGAGCCGACCGCCGCGCACGTCTGGCGGGTCGGGCTGGACGAGGGCGGACCGGCGCCGGAGCGGCTGACGAAGGCCGGCGGCGAGCACGGCGCGATCTTCTCGGACGACCACCGGACCTGGGTGCACCTGTCCGCGACGAAGCGCGGCCCGGAGCGGGCCATCGTGAAGAGGACGGACGGCGGCCGGATCGGAATCCTCCGGTCCGCGGCCGCGCGGCCCTCGTTCCAGCCGAACCTCGAGTGGACGACCGTCGGCGAGCGGCAGTTTCGGGCGGTCGTCGTGCGGCCCCGGAACTTCGAGGCGGGGCGCCGCTACCCGGTCGTCGTGGCCGTCTACGGCGGCCCGCACGCGCGGGTCGTGACCTCGATCCCGCGTCACTTCCTGATGGAGCAGTGGATTGCGGACCACGGGTTCGTCGTCGTGTCCGTCGACGGACGCGGGACGCCCGACCGGGGGCGCGAGTGGGAGCGAGCGATCGTCGGCGATCTCGGGGAGATCCCGCTCGAGGATCAGGTCGAGGGACTGCAGGCGCTCGGGGCGCGGTACCCGGAGATGGACCTGTCGCGGGTGGGCATCTTCGGCTGGTCTTTCGGCGGATACATGTCGGCGCTCGCCGTGATGCGCAGGCCCGACGTCTTCCACGTCGGCGTCGCGGGTGCACCGGTCGCCGACTGGCGCGACTACGACACGCACTACACGGAGCGGTACATGGGCCTGCTCGAGCAAAGCGCGCAGGGCTACGATCACGCGTCGCTCCTGTCCTACGCGTCGCAGCTCTCGCGTCCGCTCCTCGTGCTCCACGGGACGGTCGACGACAACGTTCTGTTCCTCCACAGCGTGCGTCTGTCGGACGCGCTCTTCAGGGCCGGCAAGGAGCACGAGTTCCTGCCGCTGTCGGGCTTCACGCACATGGTCCCCGACCCCCTGATCATCACGCGCCTCAACGAGCGAATCGTCGGGTTCCTGCAGAGGAATCTGGTCGGGCGGTAGCTACCCCATCCTCCGGCACTCCTCGCGGAGCATGCGGATCGAGTCGGAGACGACGTCCTCGGTCACGTCCAGCACCGGGCGCAGGCGGATGGAGCGCTCGCCGCAGCGGATGGTCAGAAGGCCCACCTCGTAGAGGCCCTTCCAGAAGGTGTTACGCGACGTAGTGTCGGGAAGCGAGAACGCGAGCATCAGGCCCCGGCCGCGCACCTGCGAGACGATCGGTTCGTCGGCGGCGAGGGCGTCGAGCTCGGAGAGGAAGACGTCGCCCATCCGCCCGGCGTTGTCGACGAGGCGCTCGCTCTCCACGATTCGCAGCAGGTGTGTTGCGCGGACCATGTCGACGAGGTTGCCGCCCCAGGTGGAGTTGATGCGGGACGGGAGCCGGAAGACGTTGTCCTTCACCTCGTCGAGGCGCGGGCCCGCCATCACGCCGCAGACCTGCGACTTCTTTCCGAACGCGAGGAGGTCGGGCACGACGTCGAAGTGCTCGCAGCACCAGTTGCGGCCCGTGATCCCCATCCCCGACTGGACCTCGTCGAAGATGAGGAGCATCTCGTGCTCGTCGCACAGGCGGCGAAGCGTCCGCAGGAACTCGCCGCGCAGGTGACGGTCTCCGCCCTCGCCCTGGATCGGCTCGACGATGATCGCCGCCACGTCGTCGCCCTTGCGGGCGAGGATCTCGAGAATGTCGCGCGTGACCTCCGCCTCGAGACGGGCCGTGGCGTCGTCCCGATCCGCCTTCGGAAGCGAGAAGTCGATCCGCGGCGCGCGGACTCGCGGCCAGGGAAACTTCGGGTACAGGTTCGTCTTGCGCGGGTCGGTGTTCGTCAGCGACATCGTGTAGCCGCTGCGTCCGTGGAACGCACCTTCGAAGTGGAGGATCTCGGTCCCGCGCTCGCCCTTGCCGCGCGCGAGGTTCTTGCGGACCTTCCAGTCCATCGCGGCCTTGAGCGCGTTCTCCACTGCGAGCGCCCCCCCGTCGATGAAGAAGTAGCGGCCCAGGGGCGGCAGGCCCATGACGCGGGAGAAGGTGTCGACGAACGTCGCGTACTGAACCGAGTAGACGTCCGCGTTGGCGACCTTCGTCTTCGAGGCCAGAAGGAGATCTGCTTGCACCTCCGGCCGCGAGAAGGTGGGGTGATTGAATCCGACCGGCATCGACGCGTACGACGAGTAAAGATCGATCAACGTCCGTCCGGACGCGGCGTCCACGAAGCGGCTGCCACGGCTCTTCGCGAGATCGACGACGAGGCGGAAGCCGTCGACGAGGACGTGCTTCTCCAGGGTTTCGACGACCCGCGAGGCCGGGATCGAAACGGACACGGGCACGGGCACGGAGCGCGGCGCCGCGGGCGCCGCGCTAGACGTCGAAGCGGATGCCTTGCGCAAGGGGCAGGTCCTTTCCCCAGTTGATGGTCGTCGTCTGACGGCGCATGTAGGCCTTCCACGAATCGCTGCCGGCCTCGCGACCGCCTCCGGTCTCCTTCTCGCCTCCGAACGCCCCGCCGATCTCGGCGCCGGACGTCCCGATGTTCACGTTCGCGATGCCACAGTCGCTGCCGCGGTGCGAAAGGAAGGTCTCGGCCTCGACGACGTCGCGGGTGAAGATCGCCGAGGACAACCCCTGCGGGACGCCGTTGTGGAACCGGACCGCCTCGTCGAGGTCCCGGTACGTCGACAGGTACAGGAGCGGCGCGAAGGTCTCCTCCGCGACGATTGGCAGGTCCGGCGAAACTTCGGCGAGCGCCGGACGTACGAAGCATCCGGAGCGCCATGCATCGCCGGAGAGGACCTCGCCGCCGTAGATCACCTTCCCACCCTGCGCCACGACCGTTTTGAGAGCGTTTTGCATCGCGTCCACGGCGTCCCGGTCGATCAGGGGGCCCACGAGCGTGCCGGAATCGAGGGGATCCCCGATCCGGACCCCCTCGTACGCGCGTACGAGGCGCCGCCTGAGCTCCTCGTACACCGACTCGTGCGCGATCACCCGGCGCGTGCTCGTGCACCTCTGGCCGGCCGTGCCGAGGGCACCGAAGGCGATCGCGCGGACGGCGAGATCCAGGTCCGCGTTCGGGGTGACGACGATCGCGTTGTTGCCGCCGAGCTCGAGGATCGTCCTGCCGAGCCTCTCGCCGACGACCTTCGCGACGTGCCGGCCCATGCGTGTGGAACCGGTCGCGGAGACGAGCGGGATCCGACGATCCGACAGGAGCCGCTCCCCGACGTCGCCGCGCCCGCCGACCAGCAGGCCGGACACCCCGGCCGGGAATCCGTTGCGCGCAAGTACCTCGTGGGCGATCCGCTGGCAGGCGAGTGCCGCCAGCGGGGTCTTGCTCGAGGGCTTCCATACGACGACATCCCCGCACACCCACGCGATCGCGGCGTTCCACGACCAGACCGCCACGGGGAAGTTGAACGCGGAGACGACGCCGACGACGCCGAGCGGGTGCCAGTGCTCGTACATCCGGTGCTGCGGGCGCTCGCTGTGCATCGTCTTGCCGTACAGCTGCCGCGACAGGCCCACGGCGAAGTCGCAAATGTCGATCATCTCCTGCACCTCGCCGTGCCCCTCGGAACGGATCTTCCCGTTCTCGAGGCTGACGAGGTCGCCGAGGGGCTCCTTCTTGGCACGCAGCGCGTCGCCGATCTGCCGGACGATCTCGCCACGCCTGGGCGCGGGCAGAGCGCTCCATCGCGGGAACGCCTCGGTCGCCGCGCCGAGGACCTGCTCGTACTCGGCCGCGGTCGCCTGGCGGACCCTCGCGATGGGCTCTCCGGAGCTCGGCGAGACGGACGGCAGGATCGCCCCCCGCGAGTGGACCGGATCCCCGGTCCAGGCCCCGTCGTTCAGATCCTCGATCCCCAGCGCCTGCAAGGTATGCTTCATGGAACGGGAGGGTGGACCGTGACCGTTGAGCGTCCGTTTTTCGCGCGGTAGTGTCCCCCCCCGGTCAGATGGTCACGGCACCTCGACGAACCTGGGTTCACGCCGCCTTCGAGCTGGCAGGCATCCTCGCGCTCTGGGCCCTGGTGGCCCTGATCTGTGCGCGCATCGTGATCCACACCGACGGCGCCGGACAGTGGAGCTGGCTCGCCCTCTCCCTCATCGCCGGGTACTTCTTCTCGGACTTCATGTCGGGGCTCATGCACTGGGCCGGCGACACCATCGGCGACGAGAACATGCCCATCCTCGGACGGGCGTTCATCGGGCCGTTCCGCGAGCACCACGCGGACCCCACGGCGATCACGCGCCACGGGTTCCTCGAGACGAACGGCAACAACAGCCTCATCACGCTTCCGATGCTCCTCGGCGTCTTGCTCGGTTTCCCCGAGCCGGAAGCGCCTGGACTCTTCGTCCTCGGTCTATCGGGTTCGACGGCCGTGTTCACCTTCGGGACGAACCAGTTCCACAAGTGGGCCCACGCCGACGAGGTTTCCCCGTTCATCGGCCGGCTCCAGGCCTGGGGTCTCATCCTGCCGCCCCGGCGCCACGCCCTGCACCACGCCCCGCCGCACGACCAGCACTACTGCATCACGACGGGGATGTGCAGCGGGCTGCTCGGCAGGATGCGCTTCTTTCGCGGGCTGGAGTGGATGATCGCGCGCGTGAGCCCCGATGCGCTGCGCCGCGAAGGGCGCGCGGGGTGACCGAGGGTCATCAGAAGAAGACGACCATCGTCCTCGGAGAAGTCGCACCCTCCGGAGAGGTGGCCCGGCACGCTGCGATCGTCGTCATCCATCCGAAGGGACCGACGATGGGCCGTCGCTTCGAGATCGGAGAGGCGGCCGCCCAGATCGGCCGACTTCCGGAGTTCGAGGTCCTCCTCGACTTCGAGGGAGTCTCTCGGCGGCACGCGCGCATCGGCCGCGACGCGTCCGGATGGTTCGTGGAGGACGAGGGATCGACGAACGGAACGTTCGTGAACGACGTTCGCGTACAGAAGCAGGTGCTGTCGGACGGCGACCTGATCCGGGTCGGCGTCGCGATCGTGAAATTCCTGGCCGGGTCCGAGGTCGAGGCCGCCTACCACGAGGCCATCCACACGCTCGCGATCGTCGACGCCCTGACGGGTCTGTCGAACCGGCGCGCTTTCACGGAGTTCGTCGACCGTGAGATCGCGCGGTCCCTCCGCCACCAGTCGCCCCTGTCGCTCGTGATGGTCGACATCGATCACTTCAAGAAGATCAACGACGAGCACGGGCATCTCGCGGGCGACGCCGTCCTGCGCGAGCTCGGGCGACGACTCAAGCCGCGCATCCGCAAGGAGGACATGGTCGCTCGCTACGGCGGCGAGGAATTCGCGTGCGTGCTGACCGGCACGCCGCGCACGGGCGCGCTGGTCTTCGCGAAGGCCGTCCACATGCTGATCTCTGCGATGCCGTTCCCCATCGAGGGCGGGAGCCTGCGGGTGACGTTGTCCATGGGGCTCGCGGAGATGGACGGGACGACGCCGAGCACCGTCGACGAGCTGGTCGCGCGGGCGGACGAGAAGCTGTACGCCGCGAAGCGCAATGGCCGCAACCGCATAGAGGCATAGAGCGCGCCGTTCGTGGTGTCCTCCACTGACCTGGAGAGGAGCAAGGCGAGGGCGTCGAGGCGGGGAGCGAGCCGGAGCCCTCGGAGGCCGGGCCGACGGAAGCGTACTTTTCGTACGCTGAGTAGGCACGGCCGAGAAGACCCGGCGCAGCCCCCGCATCGGCGGCCGCAGCCTAAGCCACTCGGTTGCGGCCGGCAGCCTTCGCGCGGTACAGGGCGCGGTCGCCCGCGCGGAAGAGGTCCTCCGCGCTCTTGCCGTCGTCTGGGAATGTCGCGACGCCGATGGAGATCGTCGGCGACGTCCGGATGCCGGCGGACTCGAAGGGGTGCAGCTCGACGTCGCGCCGGATTCGCTCCGCGACGTCGAGAGCCGCGGTCCGCTCCGCGCCGGGGAGGTACGCGACGAACTCGTCGCCGCCGAAGCGGCAGATCTCGCCGCGCGCGGCGACCGCGCATCGCACGAGCCGCGCGATCTCGACGATCGCGTAGGCGCCCATCTCGTGGCCGTGCGTGTCGTTGATCTGCTTGAGCCCGTCGATGTCCATCACGAGGACGGAGAGCGCGGAACCGCCGGACACGGCCCGGTCGACTGCCAGCCCGAACGAGCGATCGAACTTTCGCTTGGTGAGAAGCCCCGTCAGCGCATCCGTCGCGACGAGCGACTCGAGCTTCGCTTGGAACTCGACGTCCATCCGGTCCGCATGGGTGAACCGGACGACCGAGGACCCGAGGACGATCTTGTCCCCTTCCGAGAGGACGAAGGGCGCGTCGATGCGCACGCCGTTGACTCTGGTGCCGTTGGTGGAGGCCAGATCCACGACCCGGTAGTCGCCGGCCTCGCCGCCCTGCTCGACGCGGCAATGGCGCCGCGAGATCGAGACGTCGTCGAGCGGGAGCTCGACGTCGGCGTCGCGCCCGATCGTGACGCTCCGGTCGCAGACGACGTGCGTTCCGAGGTCGTGGTCGGATCCCTGGATCACCACGAGGGTCGCGAGCCCGCGGTCGGGCGCCGGCAGATCCGGAAGATCCTCTTGCGCGACGCGGACGGTCTTGCGAGCGGTGGTTCGCGACCGTCGGGGCATCCATCCGGATCCTAACGCGACCGGCCGAACAGTTCACGGAAACGACGGTCGGCTTGCTTCCACCCCCTGCGCATGTCTACCCTGTGTTCGGGGAACGGTGGCCGAACAGGGATTCATCAAGGGGACGTCCGTCGCTTTGACCCTGGATCTCGTTCGGGAGCGGGGCGGCGAGGAGGCCCTGCGCGAGCTCGCGCAGGCGCTCCCCCCGGAGGTCCGGCTACTTCTCCCCGAGGATTTCCGCCCGCTTGCGACGCAGCAGTTCCCGTTCGAGGCGTGGGGCGAGATCCTCCTGGCGGCGGAGGACCTGTTCGGACGAACGCAGTCGATCGTGCGCGAGTCGAGCCGGCGGGGATACCGCAAGCTCTTCCAGACGACGTACCGCAGCTGGGTCAAGGACGGCGATCCGATGGAGTCGATCCGGCGGATGCCGCGCCTGTGGCAGCAGGTCACGACCGGAATCGGCACCCTCGACGTCGAGGAGCGCGACGGTCATCCGGTGATCGTCGCGCGCCTCGAGATGCCGCAGCGATACCGCCCGCTCGCCGAGGAAAGGCTCTGCGGGACGATCGAGGCGCTCGTGGAGGCGGCAGGCGGCTCGGCAAGGGTGCGGTGCGTCCGGCAGGGCGCGGCGTCGGAGTTCCAGCTGCTCGCCTAAGGAACCTCGACCGCGCCCGCCGTGCACGGCTCCGATCGAGGTTCGCCGCGCTGATCCGTCTCGGGGCAGTCCGTGCCGAGGCCGATGGCAGGGCTGCCGGCCTCGGGCGACACCGTCGGCGTCGGACCGCCTGCGTCGCCCAGGGTCCCCATCAAGGGGTCGGCGCGCAGGATGCCCTCCGTGCAGTCCATGTCGTCTTGCCGGCCGTTCGGCCACTGCACGTTGCCGTCGCCGGTCCCCGGCGGCGTCGCATACGCCGAGCCCGTGCAGTTGAGCGGCGTCCACTCGTTGTCGGCGAGGTTCGAGATGATCGTGTTGCGCACGACGAGCGGAGAGACCCGGGCGATACCGGACGCGAACTGCGCCTCGTTGCCGACGATCGTGCAATTGAGCACCGTCCCCGTCGCGTTGTCGCCGATGACGAGCCCCCCGCCGATGCCGCGGGTCGTGAAGTCCTCGCGGGGGATCGTGCGGTTGTTCGCGATCGTGACGTTCGTCAGGTCCGCGACTCCGGGGGCCGCGCCGTGGCCCATGATCCACAGGCCCGCGAACCCCCGGGCCTCGTTGTTCGAGACGGTCGTCGCCGTCATCGTCACGTGCGTCCCCTGCAGGTACAGCCCCCCGGCCCCGCTCGATTCCTCGCCCGTGTCGCGGACACGGTTCGAGTCGAAGACGCTGCGGTCGACGATCGTCGGCTCGGACTCGTAGCTCGTCCGGAACACGGCACCGCCGAAGGCGCCGCCCTCGTTGTTCGAGATCGTGCTCCCGCAGATCCGCAGGGTTCGACCGACCCCGTCCATCACGATCGCGCCGCCGTTCCCCCCCTGCCCTTGCTGCTCGCCGCCCTCGTCGATGTAGTTCGCGCCGTTGCCGGTGGCGACGTTGTCGACGATCGTCGTGTTGACCACCGTCAGTGCCGTGTGCAGCGCCCCGAGGGCGCCGCCGTTCGCGGCCCGGTTGGCGTTGAAGCGCGAGGCGACGACGATCGTCTCGCCCACGCCGATGCCGTAGATGCCGCCGCCCGCGACGTCCGGCCCGAGCTCGGCCGCCTTGTTGTCGGTGAAGGTGCAGTCGATCGCCGTGACGCTCCCTCCTCGGTAGAAGATGGCGCCTCCGCCGCCGTCGACGTCCGTCCCCAGGCGGAACTTCGTCCCGGTCGCGTGGCCGCCGGTGAAGGTGAGGTGCTGGACGGTGAGGAGCGGCCCGGTCGCCTCGAAATTGCCCGTGTCCATGTTCAGGATACGCGTCGTCCCGCCGCCCGAGAGCGTGACGAGGCCGCCCCCGTCGATGACCGTGTCGGCACCGATGACCGCTTCCGACGTGAGTGTGATGGTCGCGGGGTCGGCACCGCAGGCGAAGGTGATCACGCCGCCGGTCGCGATCGCGCCCTTGAAGGCGTCCTCGGTGCAACTCTCGGCCGTCCCGTCGCCGACCACGGTATCCGGCGCGGTCGTGTCGACGGCCTGGACCGGAGCTTCGCAGACCTCGTCCGGCGGCGGCGGCGGTTCCGTGTCGCTGTCGGAGTCGGCGTCGGAGTCTGCGTCAACGTCCGTGTCCGTGTCCGTGTCCGCATCGGCGTCAGCACCATCCGCGCTGTCGCTGTCCTCGCCGCAACTACATCCGGACAAGAGAAGGAGGAAAGCGACGTTTGCCGATCGGCTCGTTCGACCCATTGTGCGAGAATATCAACATGCGGGCTCTGAATGCCGGTCTCCTCGCTCCCCTGCTGATCGCCTGCGGCAGCGAGGGGCCCCCTCCCCCGTCGGACGCCGACTCGGACGCAGACGAGATCGACCTGACCCACGAGTTCCCGACCGTGGATGTCGGCGCCGGAGACGAAAGAGTCGACGAGTGCTGGAGCTGGACCCTCGGCAACGAGGAGATGCTGTACGTCAGCGCGGTGCACGTGCAGGTCGAGGGCGGGATCCACCATTCCAACTGGACGTTCTCGCCGGACGACCTGTGGCGTGCGGACGACGGGGTCTGGCAGTGCAGCGACCACGAGTTCAACACGGCGATCGCCGCCGGCTACGGCGGCGTCCTGTACGCGCAGTCGACGCAGGTCGACGAGGAGACCCAGCAGTTCCCGCCGGGCTTCGCGCTGCCGATCCCGCCGCGGTCGCGGATCGTGGGCGACGTGCACATCCTGAACAACGGTGACGAGACGCTGCCGACGACGATCACGATGGAGCTGGTCACGATTCCCGAGGAAGAGGTCGAGGTCTTCCTCGCTGGAATGGCCCTGGACTACAAGGCGCTGCGGATCCTCCCCCACCAGCGCAGCGAGTTCACGACCACGTGCGACCTTCGAGACACCCACGAGCGAATCGTGGAGCGACCGATCGACTTTCGCCTTCACTGGGTGCTGCCGCACTATCACGGCCTGGGCGATCTGTTCCGGATGGAGGTCGCCGGAGGGCCGGAGGACGGACGGGTCGTCTACGAGATCTCGGCGGGAATCGGCGATCCGCTGGGAGGACTCGTGGACCCTCCGGTGGACCTGACGGGGGCGGACGGAGTGCGAATCACCTGCGGCTACACGAACCCGCGCGACGTGGAGGTCGGGTACGGAATCGGCGACCAGGAAATGTGCTCCGGCCTCGGATTCACCGACGCTCCGATGATGTTCTCGGGGAGCGTCGGGGAAGTCGACGGCACGCCGCCGGAGCCCGTGAGCGACGTGGACGGAGTCGCGCGCTTCGAAGGTGAGTGCTCGGTGTTCGGGTACCCCGCCTCGTGGACCGAAGTGGAGTAGATTTCGCGCCGGGTGGAGTAGATTCGCGGCGGCATGACCGAGGAACGCCAGACCGGGACGAAGATCCTCGAGTCGAGCAGGCCCGGGCTCGCGATCCAGCTGCCGCGGCTCAAGCTCGTCGTCGTCGACGGTCCAGACCGCGGCAAGGAGGTCGTGCCCGACCGCGCGGTGGTGCGCGTCGGTAGCTCGAAGGAAGTCGACTTGCATCTCTCCGACCCGACGGTCAGCCGGTACCACTGCGAGCTTTCGATGAAGGGGGAACGCGTCCGCGTCGTCGACACGGGCTCGATGAACGGGACATTCGTGTCGGGCGTGCGGTTCCGCGACGCGGAGGTCCCGCTCGGCACGCCGCTGCAGCTCGGCAAGACGACGATACGCGTGACGGTCGGGGACGAGACGATCGAGGTCCCTTTGTCCACGCGGGACCGCTTCGGAACTCTTCTCGGCCGCAGCGCGCGCATGCGAGAGGTGTTCGCGGTCCTCGAGCGCATCGCCCCGTCGAACGCCACGGTGCTTCTGGAGGGAGAGAGCGGAACAGGCAAGGAGCTGGCGGCCGAGGGGATCCACGGGTCGAGCCCGCGCAGCAGCGGGGGGTTCGTGGTCTTCGATTGCGGGGCCGTCCCGCACGACCTGGTCGAGAGCGCGCTCTTCGGGCACGTGCGGGGCGCATTCACGGGCGCGATCGCCGACCGACGCGGCGTGTTCGAGGAAGCCGATGGCGGGACGCTGTTCTTCGACGAGATCGGCGAGCTGCCGCTGGACCTGCAACCGAAGCTGCTTCGCGCGCTCGAGAAGCGCGAGGTCCGTCCCGTGGGCGGGAGCGCGACCCTCGGCTGCGACGTGCGCGTGGTCGCGGCCACGAACCGATCCCTGGTGGCGGAGGTCAACGCCGGCCGTTTCCGCGAGGACCTCTATTACCGCCTGAGCGTCGTGAAGGTGACGATGCCGCCCCTGCGCGAACGGCTCGAGGACGTGCCGCTCCTGGTCGGCCTTTTCCTGGCGTCGCTCGCAGCCGAAGGCGCAGAGCCGCCGAAGCTCTCCGACGGCCAGATCGCGGCGATGGCCGCACGCCCCTGGCCGGGCAACGTCCGCGAGCTCAAGAACGCCGTCGAGCGCGTCGTGGCCCTCTCGGGCGCCGCGGCGTCGGGACCCATCGCCGTCGGCGGCGCCTCGAAGGCCGCGCCCCCCGACCTATCGGTCCCGTTCCACGAGGCCTGCGACGGCTTCGCCCGCCGCTACCTGGAGGCCACCCTGCGCCGCAGCGCCGGCAACGTCTCGGCCGCCGCTCGCGCCGCGGGGGTGAGCCGCAAGCTCATCCAGCGGATGATGACGAAGTACGGGCTGCGGTAGCCGCCGCCCATGGGTCAGCGACCTGTGACGGAATCGCCGAGGTTCCTGGGCATTCCGGGACTGGGGACGGGCGCTTCGGAGTCGTCCAGGACGTAGCCCAGAAAGACCAGAACCACGCCGGAGCCGAGAAAGGCGACGCTTACGCCGATGCAGGTGTCGGCGTCGTGGCCGCAGCCCCCATGGGGGAAGGGGAAAAACAGAAGGGCCGCGCCCACCCCACCAAGCACCCATCCCGCGACCCTCAGACCTCTCGGTGGCTCGCTCGCACGTACAGAAGCCCAACCGCTCGCAGTGACGCCTCCCACTTGCCTCACGCTCTCGTAATGGACGAACGTCCCGCGCCCTTCACGATCCAGCGCCGGAACGGCGATGCGCGTTCGGCCTGCTCGCGCGAGCAACTCCGCGCGCGAGAGATGATCGCGCCTGACGTCATAGCGGCGCATGCACGCGGAGGCAGCGAAGCCGCAGACGCAAATGACCGCGATCCCCAGGGAGCCCTTCACGCACCGGATCATCTCACGAGCCGGAACCGCGGCCGGGACCGGAACCGGAAACGGAGCCGGAAACGGAGCCGGGGCTCAGCAGCCGCCGTCGGCGGGGGCGCAGTTGCGGCCGAGCTCGACGCCGGCGCCGTCCTGGACGCCGATGCAGGCGGCGTCGGCGGGACAGGCCTGGCCGGCGGAGCAATCGGTGCCACAGAACTTCGAGCCGTC